>Ga0315534_1000002_pt1 | contig 116880 bp, 103 predicted proteins | sample SalMarSW160240MG_FD_203094 | JGI IMG/M metagenome (GOLD analysis project Ga0315534, IMG submission 203094) | Salt marsh sediment microbial communities from the Plum Island Ecosystem LTER, Massachusetts, United States - Salt Marsh Sediment SW1602-40 ... | reverse complement strand
GCCCTCCGAAATCATGGGGCAAATCCAGGATTGGGAAGATAAAGACCCCAATTCCCGTCGAAGCGCAGAAATGAATAGGTCTCCTCCAGCCCGGAATTTGGTGGAAAGTCATTTATTGCGAGGATGTACGTGTCCTCCCCACGCTGAAGGCGCACGCACTCGTCCCACGATTGACTGCGAGAACAATTGGAAATCCGACGTGGAATGAAGTAGAACTGCATCATACCAACGTGTCCCATTATTTCGTCGAGTTCTGAAGGAGGAATCAGCAGCACAGCTTCCTGCGGGGTGTTGTCACGGACCCACGTAAAATAATCCGCATAACGATCACCGAAGGCGATCACGGCACTGCGATCTTGTGCGGACAGGTTACGTGTATCGCGCATCAATCCGATCGACGGCAGAACGAAAGTCCGCCCAATCGAATAGATCTGGATCAAAATTCCCAGGCTCAGGATAACGACTTCGAACCTAATCCGAGGCAGTTTTCTGCCACGATTGACCTTCATGTCAAGTTCCTGTCACGGGATGACTTCAAAGTATCCAAGACACTTTGTTCATGCATGCACATACGACTGATAAACAGACGGCAGCAAGTGTCGTCAACCGAACCCTCCTGTCCCGGGGAAGCGCATTCGCATCTTTCCACCGGGGCGTATTTCAAGCATGTCATGCGAAACCGCCGCAATTTTCGCCACGGCTTCGGATCAAGAAACAATCATATCCTAGATTTGCTGCGAAAAGGATAAATCGCACACACACTTCCGCTTCCGCCGAGTGCCGCAGCTCGTGGTGGTTTTCCTTGATAGAAACCCCTGTATGAGCACCCGAAACCGGGATGGTAGGTGTTGCATCGATTACGCCGGGCACACCTGGCTGCTTCACTATGCTCAATGCATGGGCGAGTACGGCCCGGAGTGTTTCGATCTCGGCCCGGGGCCGACGTGCTCGAACGAATGAAAGACCACCTTTTTCCTAATCTGTGAGCAACTATCTCCATGCTACAATGTTCGCGGTATTCAACAGCTTGTACAAATTCTAATTGAAGGCCAGAATAGTATCGCTCGCCGCCCTCGAATGATACATCCTTGATGGCGAGGATTTGTGCCCCTGTGTTCAGGCTTCGTGCGAGGAGGAGACATCATGCCGGCAGCGAAGGAATTGAATTTTAAATTCCGCTTCGTACGCACCAAATACGCGGTTGGAGTGTTCGCCAAGAAAGCCGTCGCTACGGATCAAGCACTCATCCTCGACCAAGAGTCGATCGACTACAGCGATATTCGTGACAGCACCTGCCGGGATCAACGCCTTGCCTTCATCCTTTCGCCGAATGCATCTTTGGGAGAGAAGACGCGCAAGTCGCTTCAAGGAGAGAACGTCCTGGTTTTGGAAGTCTCGCAAATCAAGGCCATGGAGTTAAAGAAACTCATCGACCGCGCCTCTTCTGCAATCCAAACCGAGAAGCACCGGCAAGAACTGGTCAAAGCGGGTAAAGCTGAACGGTTCCACAGCGTTATGTGCTCAAACTGCCAAGCGACAATCGACCTCTCGGATTTCAACCGTACGACCTACGTCTATTGTCGCTACTGCGAATCGCTCATCAAGTACAACGGAGAAGTCGTCACTCCGGGTGATTCGTACCGCATTTGCGATGAGTGCGGCATGTTCGATCGGGTGCGTGACTACACCCTCTTCAACTTTTACTTTCTGCTCGTTGTCTACGGCTATTCCGTCCGGCGCATCCATGTCTGTGACAACTGCGCCGTACGCATGGCGAGACTCGCCTTGTTGCGGAATTTACTCTTCATCCTCGGCGTACCTTCAGCAATCTACATGTGGGTAAAGGCCGTCGCCAGCCGGGACAAGTCTCTGCAGGCTTTGGCCACAGCCAATGCCCTGGCCCGTAAGGGCAAATTCAAAGAAGCGGATGAAATCTACGTCCAATTTTCAGGACCTTACCCCGAACATCCTGCCCTCTTGCGCAACCGCAGTCTGGGGCACTTGTTTGGAAATAATGTCAACGCAGCGATGAGCCTCCTCAGCCGGTCGCTTAAATCCTGCAATAATTACCTGCCCTCGCTGCAGTTGGCCCGTCGGATCAAGCAGGTTGCCTCAGAAAACCTTGCGCCGGGATAAATTGGCGAATATATAGTTCACCTGCGGATGAAATCGACCGGGCGCATTCCCTGTGTGATACAGCCTGCGCTACTGCAAAGGATGATGCCGCAGATCGATCTCCGTTTGAAGTTAACGATGGCGGATCGTTCAGCACATCAGCATGAAACATCCATCTCACGCAACCGCCCGGCAGCGACTTCCGCCGTCAAATCCCGCTGCGCTTCGGCCAGCATTTCAAATCCCACCATGAATTTCTTCACGCTCGCCGATCGCAGCAGCGGCGGGTAAAAGTGTGCGTGTAGCTGCCAATGGTCGTTTGATTCTTTAGTGAACGGGGCAGCGTGCCATCCCATCGAATACGGAAAAGATACATCGAACAGCGCGTCGTAGCGCATGAGCAGTTCTTTCAATATCCGAGCGAGGAGATCTCTCTGTTTTTCTACCAAATCCGGCAACCGCAGTACATGCCGGCGCGGTACGACCAACGTTTCGAAGGGCCAAATCGCCCAATACGGCACCAGTACGACCCACGCCTCATTCTCGGCTACAACACGCTCCCGGCTTTCGAGTTCTTGCTCCAGATAATCCAGGAGTAAAACATGCTTTGCCTGCTCCCAGTAAGCCCTTTGGTTCCGATCCTCCTTTTCGGCTTCACTGGGAAGGGCGTCCAACGCCCAAATCTGACCGTGCGGATGGGGATTCGAGCAGCCCATGATCTCGCCCTTGTTTTCGAAGACCTGGACCCAGCGGTACGTGCGGCCCAACGCTGAGGTTTGCTCCACCCAGCAATCGATGACGGCGCGAATGGCATCCGCATCCATTTCAGCCAGGGTGAGATCGTGGCGCGGGGAAAAGCAGACCACACGACAAGTTCCGCTCACACTCGTCGATTGGAGCAATCCCCGTTCGTAGCCCTGAATACCTGCAGAGTCTGGCAGCAGGGCTGGAAAATCGTTTGTGAACACGAATGGTCCAGTGTATGCGGGATTGCGCGCACCTCCGGCACGCTTGTTTCCAGGGCAAAGATAGCATTGTGGATCGTGCGCGGGAGTCACTTGTTTCCGCCGCGCTTCCTCTTTTCCCTGCCACGGTCGAGTTACACGCTGGGGAGACACGAGCACCCATTCTCCACTCAGGGGGTTGTAGCGTCTGTACGGCTGTTCACGCATCGGTTTCATGTTTTCCGCTCCTCTCAACATGCGAGTTGGGACATGACTCGACCCTGATCTGTTTACGATAACGTTATCGGTAACACTTCGACGATCTGGATCTTTTCCAGATTGTACAATTTCCCGTGCCCTTTCGTCAAAACCTAGAATTCCACCCCGTAATATGATATAAATCACTTGATTCCGGATCCTTTGCTGATGCATGCTTATACAAGGAGCACTTGTTATCGATAACGTTATCGATAACGATTTCCGAATAATATGGATCCAAAGACAAAAATTACGATGAAAGACGTCGCACGCGTAGCAGGAGTCTCGACTCAAACCGTGTCGCGCGTGTTGAACGAACGTCCGGATGTCTCCTCTAAAACCCGCTCTCGTGTTCAGCAAGTGATCTCCGAATTGGGATACTCGCCAAACGTGATCGCCCGTAACTTGAGCCGCGGACGCACCAATACACTTGGCGTGATCGGCTACGGTCTGATCTATTTCGGTTCATCAGGCGTAATTGCAGGGATCGAGAGCAAAGCCAACGAACTTGGCTATTCCCTCACTCTCAGCCTGATTGACCGCGTCGAACCTTCCCGGGTCGAAAGTATTCTATACGACTTCCTATCACGCCGTGTGGAGGGTATTATCTGGGCCGTGCCGGGCAACATCAACGTCGTCGACTGGTTGAGCGAAAAATTCTCCGGCGTGCAGACACCGATTATATCCATCAACATGGGTCACAATGGATCGGATTTCGTGACCGCTTTGGACAACCGACTCGGCAGCAGACTCGCTACGGAGCATCTGCTGCAGGGCGGGTATCAGCGTGTCGGCATTATTACCGGTCCATGGCATTGGTGGGAAGCACAGGAACGATTAATGGGTTGGCAGGAGACCGTCGAAGCGACAGGTTATTCCGACATCGACAGACTGATCGTCGAAGGCGATTGGAACGCCCCCAGTGGAGATGTCGGACTTCACTCGCTGCTCGACCAAAACCCGGAAATCGACGCCGTATTCGTCTCCAACGATCAAATGGCACTCGGCGCGCTTCAAGCCGCACGACGTCTCGGACTGAAGGTGCCGGAAGATCTGGGCATCGTCGGTTTCGACGACATACCAGAAGCGGCTTACTTCTACCCCTCCCTGACCACCGTGCGCCAGAATACGCAAAAACTGGGAGCCTTGGCCGTGCAGCAAATTCATGCCCTGATCCAGGCCGAACAATGCGGGAAAGTCCTTGAACCCGAAATCGTGTGGGTCAAGCCCCACCTGATCATCCGCAAGAGCTCCGTACGAAAATGAATCAGCAAGCGATGTATCCGGCCTGACCTCTCGCATACGGAGCCTGATGAAGACTGCGAATAAGGATGCGAAGGATGTCCTCGCAACCTAGAAAGCTACACCGTAGAAGTGGCACGCTAGTGACACGATGTACAGCGAGTAAGCAGGCGCATATTTACAGCATTAACGAACAGTGTGGGAGGAGGTGAGAATGGATCGATCACAGTAGATCCCGTTTTGAAACGATCGTGTTACCCTGAATCTCAAGAGGAGGATAGGATGAAAAAGTTATACTGGCTTCTGGCTACACTGTTGGTTTTCAGCCTGATCTTGACCGCCTGCGGTACGGCTAAAACCCCCACTGAAGAAGTTGCTATGGAAGAGCCATCCGGGGACACCGGGGAGGAACCTATGGAGGAACCCGGCGACACCGAGGGCCCCGCCCCTGCAGCAGAAGGTAAGTGGTGCTCAGGCACCAATATCGTCTTCTTCCCAGGTGGTTCCCCCGGCGGCCCGTTCGCAACCGTGGTTTATAACGGTGCGCTGCAAGCCGCAGAAGATCTGGGCCCGAACGTCGAATACGTTTGGTCCGACTGGAATCCACAAAACATGATCACGCAATTCTCCGAAGCTGTAGCCACCAGCCCGGATGGAATCGCGATCATGGGTCACCCCGGCGACGAGGCCTTCGCCCCGTTGGTAGACGACGCCGAGGAGCAGGGCATCGTAGTCACCAGCATGAACACCCAATTGGCCACGCTTCAGGCGCAGTACGCATCCAATGGCTTTGGCTACGTCGGCGCAATCCTCTATGACGCCGGGTATGCACTCGGCGCAGAGGCCGTCAACCGCTTTGGCCTGCAAGCCGGTGATCAAGCCTTCGTCTGGGGTCTCCTGGCGCAGGCCGGGCGCGGTGAGCGCACGCAGGGTGTGGTCGATGCCCTCGAAGACGCCGGCCTGGAAGTGATCTATCAGGAAATTGACGACGCCACCAATGCGGACGCCACCGCAGGTGTTTCCATCTTCGTGGGCATCATGTCTGCGAACCCCGACATCAAGCTGGTCGTCACCGACCACGGCGCCCTGACCGCCACCCTGGAGACGTATCTCACGAGCGCCGGCCTGGGCCCAGACGATGTCTATGCCATTGGTTTCGACCTTTCGTCCGCAACGGTGGAAGCCGTACGCGGTGGTTGGACCGATCTGGTCATCGATCAGCAGCAATGGCTACAGGGCTACATGGCCGTTCTACAAATCTGCCTGACCCACAATTACGCCTTTACAGGTCTGCAGATTGACACCGGCGCGGGATTCCTGCACGCCGGTAACGTAGACTTATTGGCGGATCTTGTGGAACAGCAAATCCGCTGATCATACCGAACCGTTTCAAGCGCGCTTATGTGACTTACGCATGACGCAAGCGTTCGGAGACGGAAACGAGGACCAGATGGTTGTATTCCTGCATCAACAAATGCACCTTAGAATCAAGTTACGAAACAACCATCTGGCCCTCACCCCGAATTATACATTTTCTATTTCTAACCAATGCCGTTTCACGCGGAAGCGCGCAGGCGGGGAAGCAGCTTGCTGCTTTGCGCGACCTGACGCCACTGCTTCTGTGTGTGTGCGTAGAGAATCGGCCCAAGTATTTTAAAATCCGCACATGGGAGATGATTCTATGGATTATCGTCTGGAGCTAAGGAAAGTTTCCAAGTCCTTCGGGGAAGTTCGTGCACTGCAGGATATTGACTTTAAATTAGGGCGTAATGAAGTCGTCGGTCTGTTGGGCGATAACGGCGCCGGCAAATCCACGATGATCAAGATCATGACCGGCTACTACCAACCGACCGCGGGGCAAATCCTCTTCAGCGGCCAGAAGATCGAAGATCTGACCGTCCCCAAGGCTCGCCAAATGGGTGTGGAGACCGTCTATCAGGAACGTGCCTTGGCTGAATTACAAACACTCTGGCGCAATATATTCCTGGGGCGCGAACTAAACAACAAATGGGGGTTATTGGACGTCAAAAAGATGAAAACCGAAACGCATCACTTGATGACCCAGTCGATGGGCTTCACATCGACAGCTGTATCCCCCGAATCTATAGTCGGTAAGTTTTCGGGCGGTGAACGGCAGGGCGTTGCCATCGTGCGTGCACTTTATTTCGATGCGGAAATCATCATCCTGGACGAGCCCACGATGGGCCTGTCGCTGAAAGAGACCGAGAAATTGCTCAGCTTCGTGCGCGGCATCAAAGCGGCCGGGAAATCCGCCGTTTTTATCGACCACAATATCTACCACGTCTATTCGGTATCCGATCGTGTGGTGGTCATCGATCGTGGCAAAATCGCGGGCGAATTTCTAACCAAAGACATCACCTTGGATACTCTGATGGAGAAAATGATCCACGTAGCTGAATCAGGCAGCTTGGACTAGTTTTTTTACATGGACAAGGATAGACAAATGACATCGCAATCGAATGAAATTAAAACCAGCCAATCTATTATGAAAAATTTAAATCTTAGGAGACTCCTACACACCTACGGTACCCAATTCGGAATTTTAAGCGTTTTCTTCGGCATGTGGATATTCTTCATCGTGATGGCTCCTGGCACCTTTCTTTCATCGCGTATCTATTATTCCTTCATGTCGACCATCCCCTTCTTCGCCATGATCGCCATGCCATTGACGGTCATCATCATTGCCGGAGAGATCGACTTGTCCTTTACCTCCATCATGGCAATGGGTATGGTGATGTTCATTTTGACCTACAACGCCACGCAAAGTGTCTGGTTAGCCTTCATCGTTGCCCTGGCTACCGGTCTGTTTATCGGCTGGCTGAACGGCATTATTGTCGTCAAGTTTGGCATCCCCTCGCTTGTCGCAACCATCGGGACCCAGTTTTTCTGGCGGGGTGCCGTCCTGGTCCTCTCCCAAGGCAGAAGCGGTACCTTGGTGTATACCAAAGAGACTCTCCTGCACCCGCTGCTGGTCGGCAAGATCGGTGGCGTTTTCCCCGTGCAAATGCTTTGGTTGATCCTCATTACCGTCGGAACCTGGGTGCTGCTCAACCGGCATCGTTTTGGCGCCCACATGTACTTGATCGGGGATAACGCCAACAGCGCCGAGTTGATGGGCGTCAATACGGGACGGGCGCGCATCATGGGCTTCATGCTCGTTGGTTTGGTCTCTGCCTTCGCCGGCGTCGTCACCAGCCTGCACGTGACCTACTTCTGGCCGAGTTTGGGCGAAGGTTATCTCATGCGCACCCTGGCTGCCATCTTCCTGGGCGGTACGTCCGTGTTCGGTGGCGTCGGCACGATTTTAGGCTCTTTCATCGGTGCCTTCATAATCGGCGCCATCGAGGCGGCCACCGTCGCCATCGGCTGGACCGGTTTCCTGACGCAGTTGATTTATGGACTCATCATCGTCCTTTCTGTCGTCATGCACACCTACCTGGGAAAGCGGTTGACATAGCATAAAGAGCTGCATGGGGGCCGAACTTTCTGAGCAAGCCCCATCGAAGAGAACGCGCATACGCTGTAAGGATTATAAAAACAAACCCCCTTGGTGATTTCATGCAACTACAAGATCGAAAAGCCCTCATCGAATCTGAATTCACCCAAAGGTATGGCACTGCACCTCGTATCTGGGTCCGCGCTCCAGGCCGCGTAGATCTGATCGGAAGCCACACGGACTACAACCTCGGTTTCGTCCTCATTCAAGCCATCGATCGAGACACCTGGATCGCCGCCGCTCCGCGCGGCGACGATGTCGTACGCATCACTTCCCTCAATGCAGCGGGACGATCTGAGTTCGAGCTGTCGCACATTGAGCGCGACGAAGAGATCGCCTGGAGTAACTATGTGCGCGGTGTGGCCCACATACTTCAGCAAGAAGGCTATCGACTCTCCGGATTCGACGGCTTGGTCCACAGCACCATTCCCTTCGGCAGCGGGCTGAGTTCTTCCGCCGCGCTCGAAGTCGCCACCGCAGTGTTGTTTGAAGCTCTGGCCGATTGGAAAATCGAACCCCTCGAGCGTGCGCTGCTCTGTCAGCGAGCCGAAAACGAGTTTGTTGGCGTGAACTGCGGCATCATGGACCAATATGCCTCCGCGATGGGAAAGCAGAACAGCCTGCTGCTGCTCGACTGCCGTTCCATCACCAGTCATACCAAACCCATCGCGCCCGGCATACACATCATGATCTGCGATACGCGGGCCGAGCGCACCCTGGCCGACTCGGCCTACCAGGAACGACGCTCCCAATGTGAACGCGGTGTTCAAATCCTATCCAGCTTTGATCCCGACGTACACGCCCTGCGTGACGTCACGCTGGAATTCCTTAATGCACATCAAAGCGACATGGAAGCCGTGGTCTACAACCGCTGTCGTTTCGTGATCGAGGAAAACCAACGCGTGTTGGCAATTGCGGATGCCGTGGAGGCAGGTAAGCACGATCAAGCCGGAGAGATGATGCTGGCATCCTTCCGCGGCGCGCGCGACCTCTACGAAATCGTCTCCAGCGAAATGATCGCCATGAAAGAGGCCATCATGTCCGCCCCTGGCGCGCTGGGCACGCGCGGCGCTGGCGCCGGTTTTGGCGGCTGCATGGTGGCCCTGGTTGTCCAAGGACACTTGCAATCTTTCGAGGAGCACGTCTTTGAAACTTACAAGGACAGCACGGGAATCGAATCCCAAATCTTTCCCGTGAGTGCCGTCGACGGCGCCTCAGAATTAACATTTTCCTGAATCAATCGACCCCAAGCAAAAATTTAGGACTATCGAGAGCCGCTACTGTGCGAGCACGATGTCCCATCCGGCATCCTGCACACGGATCTGCGTGCTGTTCCCGGGCCAATATAGATGGGACCAGTAGCTGGCACCGCGCAACGTCGAGGGGTTGCGACCCAGAGTAACGATGATGTGATCGCCGGTGTGATGAGCGAAATAGCGCACGCGCTGCGAGGCGCTGCGTCCCAGCGTGGGATCCATCGCCACCCACCCGATACCCGGAAAGTAGGCTTCCAACCAGGCATGCTCGTCGGGCACATTGCCGATCTCATCCTGTGGCAGGTAGCGCAGACCGGCAATGTAACGAGCCGGAATCCCTGCCGCCCGGCTGAGGGCGATGGTCAGCGAGGCATACTCAGTGCAATCCGCTCCCATGGCACCAAACGTCGCTTGCGCACCCCAATCGTCCCTGTTGTAGCTGTATACCAATTCGTCGCCAACGTAGTCGTAGAAGGCGCGCACTTGCTCGCAAACCGTGTCCTTCCCGGCGGAAAGCTCATCCGAGAGCGCCACGATTTGCGGATTGAGAGACTCGATGTGAAGCTCGGGCCGCACGAAGTCATCGAGCATTGGACCTTCACACTGCGACCATTTGTAGGCGACCTCATACACCACCACGCGAGTCTCGATCTCCACCTCGATCGTCGTTCCCGGCGGGTGATCGGAGAGATCGAATTCGGCGTACAGATTTCCATACTCGTCGTTCACCAGCACGTACGTGTCGGGGGAAATTTCACGGCGGCGGACCCGTTGGTAGGGCTCGAAATCCCGGATCAGCGCCACCCACAGATTTTGTTTTTGCGGTCGGTCGGTGCCTGCGTTGGCTAAGGTTATACGCTGATGGACCATGTAGTCATACTGCCCTTGGATGGACATACGAGCGGATGAAGGCCCATCCGTCAGGGCGACAGGAGGACTGGATGTGCAACACGTCAACAAGACCAGCGTCGTCAGCAACCACACGGTTCGCATGGTCTTATTATAGGATCATTACCAAATCCAGTCGTACGAATATTTGGGTCAAACGAGGATCTGGAATTTTAACTAGATCGAGTCACACAAATTATTAACCCATGCGGGGGAGATTCGTTCCACGCTGTATAGTGAGCCAGCACAAATCACGCCTGCATCGTTATACCCCCAATAAAAAATACTTCATCCCAACGAATACCTCGAATATAAATCGTCATAATCGGACGAAGTTTGTCCACTCTGTAGGTGACATCCTGCACTGCCCCACAATCCCCCGTACTTCTATCATTATCCCATACCGAATCTCGTCGCAGAGCGCAAGGAAATCTAGCGCTCCCAGCCCACGGGAGGGGCCCTTGTCATCAAAGCAAAGGGCGCAGGCAGACCCCCTCGATCGGGCCCAAAACGACCCGCCCGCTCCCATTGGAGCGGTCTTGGTCGTTGGCGGTGGCATCGCCGGTATGCAGGCCAGCCTCGATCTGGCCGACCAGGGCTACAAGGTTCACCTGGTAGAGACGAAGTCCGCCATCGGCGGACACATGGCACAGCTGGACAAGACGTTTCCCACCAACGACTGCGCCATGTGCACCATCAGTCCGAAACTCGTCGACACCGGCCGCCACCTCAACATCGATCTGCACGTCGACACTGACGTACTCAAGGTCGATGGCCAGCCCGGCGATTTCACGGCCACCCTGCGTCACAAACCTCGCTACATCGATCCTTTGAAATGCGTCGGCTGCGGCGACTGCGGCGATGTCTGCCCGGTCGTTTTACCCGACCCGTTCAACGAAGCGCTCTCGTCACGCCGCGCTGCCCATAAACTCTACCCCCAGGGTGTGCCCAACGCTTTTGCCATCACCAAACTCGGTGTGTCGCCTTGCCGCGACGCCTGTCCGGCCGGCCAGCGCGCCCAGGGCTACATCGCCTTGATCCACGACGGCCGCTACGACGACGCCCTGCGCGTGATAAAAGTCGACAATCCCTTCCCGGCCATCTGCGGACGCATCTGCAATCACCGCTGTGAAGAAGCCTGCAACCGCGCCCTGGTCGATGAACCGATTAACATCCGCGCCCTGAAGCGCTTCGTCACCGACAAGGTCTACGAAAAACCGCGCCAGGCGCGTGAACCCTCTGAAATCACTCAAAAAGCGAAAGTTGCCGTGATCGGCGCCGGACCTTGCGGCCTAACCGCCGCACAGGACCTGGCCTTACTGGGCTACCCGGTTACGGTCTTTGAAGCGCTGCCCGTCGCCGGCGGCATGCTGCGCGTCGGCGTTCCCGAGTACCGCCTGCCGACGGAGGTCATCGAACGCGAGATCGCCGACATCCTCGATCTCGGGATCAATCTGCGGCTCAACACCAAGGTCGAGAATTTGGAAGATTTGTTCGACCAAGGCTTTGAAGCAGTACTCATCGCGGTCGGCGCCCACGAGGGGATCCGTCTGCCGATCCCGGGCGCCGACCTCGAGGGTGTGCTCATCAACACCGATTTCCTGCGTGACGTGCGCCTCGACAGGCCCCCAGAACTCGGCCGGCGCGTGCTGGTGCTCGGCGGCGGCAACGTGGCCTTCGACTGCGCCCGCACCGCCGTGCGCATGGGCGCCGAAGTGCACGTGGCCTGCCTCGAACCGCGCGACGACCTGCCCTGTCATGATTGGGAAGCTTGCTCCGCCGAGGAAGAGGGCATCACTATCCACCCCGACCGCACGTTCCTGCGCCTCGTCGACGACGGCAACGGCCGCGTCGCCGGCATCGAGTGCGCCAACGTAACGCATTTCGGATTCGACGATCGAGGACGTCTCACGGTCGAGACCGAACCCGGTTCGGAGCACGTTCTCGAGGCGGACACGATCATCTTTTCCGTCGGCCAGCGGGTCGGCCTGAACTTCATCGCCGAAAATGCCGGCGTGGATCTCAGCCCGCAGCGCAGGGTGGCTGTCGATTCACAAACCATGGCGTCCTCGCGACCCGGCGTCTTCGCCGCCGGCGACAGCGTCACGGGCACGACCTTCGCCATCGACGCCATCGCCTCCGGCCATCAGGTCGCCGAGAGCATCCACCGCTACCTGCAAGGCGCGGACTTGTCGCCGGAGCCAAAGCCTGAGCTGCCGGTGGTCCGGTTCACTCGCGAGGAACTGCAACTGCGCCTTCAAAATGGTGAAATCGAGCCCGCAGCCCGCATCGATCTGCCCGAGATACCCGCACAGGAACGTTTGCAGGGATTCGCCGAGGTGGAAATCGGTTTCAACGAAGCGCAGGCACAGGCCGAGGCGGCGCGCTGCCTGGCCTGTGCGGTTTGTTCGGAGTGTCTCTCCTGCCAGTTTGCCTGCGGCCGCGAGGCCATCAACCACAACGATGTGGAAGCGATCGAGCAGCTGCGTGTGGGCGCCGTGATCCTGGCTCCCGGCTATGAAATCTACAACGCCGAGCTGTCCGGCGAGTACGGCTTGGGCCGCTACCCCAACGTGATCACCGCCCTGCAGCTCGAGCGTCTGCTCTCCGCCTCCGGTCCCACGGAGGGCCACGTTAACCGTCCTTCCAATGGAGCACCTGCCAAGAAGGTCGCCTTCCTGCAGTGCGTCGGCTCGCGCGACAAGAGCCACAATTACTGCTCCTCGGTGTGCTGCATGTACGCCGCCAAAGAAGCGATCATGATCAAGGAGCACGATCCCGATGCCGAGGTGCGTGTGTTCATGATGGACATGCGCGCCTTCAGCAAGGGCTACGAAAGCTACTACCGCCGCGCCCAGCAGCAGTACGAGATTGAATACACCCGCTGCAGGGTATCGGAATTCAAAGAAGATCCCGAAAACCAGGACATCGTGCTGCGGTACGTAAAACAGCCTTCCACGAACGGGAAGGAGCAATCTGTATCCGCCTCGCCAATTCCCGGATCGCTGATCGTTGAAGAGCGCTTCGACCTGGTCGTGCTTTCCGTCGGCATGGAGATTTCCGAGAACGTGAAGGCTTTGGGCAAAGACCTCGGCATCCAACTGGATGAATACGGCTTCTGCCACACGGCCTTGTTTAACCCACTCGAGACCACCCGGCCGGGCATCTACGCCGTCGGACCGTTCCGCGAACCGAAGGACATCCCCGAATCGGTGGTCGACGCCAGCGGTGCCGCAGCGCAGGCTGCTGGTCTGCTCGCCCCTGCACGCCACTCGCTTACCAGCACTCCCGAATACCCGCCCGAACGTGACGTAGCGGGTGAAGAACCGCGCGTGGGCGTCTTCGTCTGCCACTGCGGATCGAACATCGGCGGTTTCCTCGACGTGCCCAACGTAGCCGAGTACGCCAAATCGCTCCCCGGCGTGGTTCACGCTGAAGATAATCTCTACACCTGCTCGCAGGACACCGTAGCGCACATCACCGAGACCGTGAAGGAGCAGAACCTCAACCGCGTCGTGGTAGCCTCCTGCACGCCGCATACCCATGCCCAACTTTTTCAAGACTCCATCCGCGCTGGCGGCCTCAATCCCGCCCTGTTCGACATGGCCAACATTCGCAACCAATGCTCCTGGGTGCACTCCCACGATAAAAAAGCCGCCACGCACAAGGCGCGTGACCTGGTGCGCATGGCCGTGGGCCGCGTGTCCACACTGGAACCGATCCACACCAACGAGGTCGAGATCGAACACAGCGCCCTCGTCGTCGGCGGTGGAGTCTCGGGAATGACGGCCGCCCTCTCGCTGGCCGAGAACGGCTTCGACGTGCACCTGGTCGAGCGTCAAGGGCAGTTGGGCGGCAATCTAAACAAAGTGCATTACCTGGCCTCCGGAGACGAGCCGCGAGAACTGCTGGAAAACCTGATCGCCGACGTCGAAGCCGAGCCCAGAATCACGCGCTACCTCAACCACGAAGTGGTTCGCACCGAGGGTTTCATGGGCAAATTCAACACCACGCTGCGCAACGGCAAAGGCGAAACGCAGGTCGCACACGGTGTGACCATCGTCGCTACCGGTGCCCGAGAGTATCACGGAGTGGAGTACGAATACGAGAACAATCCCCGCGTGGTCACCGGCCTGGAATTGGAAGCGTTGCTCGCCAAAGCGCACGGTTCACAAATCGAACTCGAAGGCCGCGCCGCCGAAGCCTGGGATACGCTTGGCCAACAGCTCCCCGACGAAGTGGCGATGATCTTATGCGTCGGCCCGGCCGAGCGCTACTGCGCTCGCCTGTGCTGCACCACGGCCTTGAAACAAGCCATGATGCTCAAGCGCCTCAAGCCCGAGGCGCGCATCATGGTTCTCTACAAAGACATTCGCACCTACGGCTTCAAGGAGTCGCTCTACACCGAGGCGCGTGAAGCCGGCGTGCGCTTCGTGCGCTACGATAACGAACACATGCCCGTGGTTCGCAGCGATGGACGGGAATTGGAAATCGACATCCAGGATCACGTTCTGGGAGAAACGCTGAGCTTGCGCCCGGACCTGCTCATGTTGAGTACGCCGGCTGTGCCGGCCGAAGGCTCCCGCGAGCTGGCCTCGAAATTCAAGGTTTCACTCGATAAGGATGGATTCTTCCTGGAAGCGCACATCAAGCTGCGCCCGGTGGACTTCGCCTCCGACGGCTACTTCATGGCGGGGATGGCACACTACCCCAAATTCGTCGACGAGAGCATCGTACAGGCGCAGGCGGCCGCTTCACGTGCGGCGCGGATTCTCTCGCGCCCTTCACTGACCGCCGGCGGTGTCGTCGCCCAGGTCGATCCGACCAAATGCGTCGGCTGCCTGACGTGCGTGCGCGTTTGTCCCTATGGGGTACCGCAGGTGGTGCCCGACACGACCGGCGTGGGCGAGATCAGCGGCGCCGCGTACATCGAACCCACAGTGTGCCATGGCTGCGGCTCGTGCGCCTCCGAGTGCCCCGCCAAAGCCATCAGCGTTGTCAGCCAGCGCGACGATCAGATCACGGTCAAGTTGGATGCCTTGCTGTCGCAGACATTCGGAGAAAAGGTCAAGGAGCAGGCGTAGGTACTTATTAGTATCCTTCGAACGCACCTTCGGCTGCGTTTATGAGAATGATACGGCGCTTGATTAAAAAGCGATTTTGGAAAAAGATTAACGTAGCAATAAACGGGATCAGGAAGGGAACATGGCCGAATTCGAACCACAAGTCGTCGCATTTTGCTGCAGTCACTGCGCATACAACGCCGCCGACCTCGCAGGCAGCCTGCGAATCCAGTACCCCGCGTCGATAAAGATCATCGAGGTACAGTGTACGGGTCGCGTCGACATCGAACACGTGCTGCATGCATTCGAAGGCGGCGCCGACGGCGTGATGGTGGCAGGTTGACTGCCCGGCGACTGTCATTACCTGGAAGGTAATACAAACGCAAGACGACGAGTGGAATTTGCCCGCAGGCTGTTGGAAGAGATCGGCCTCGAAAGTCAGCGGCTGCAGATGATCAACATCTCGGCAGCCATGGCCGGCGAATTTGCCTTTGCTGCGGCCGAACTCACGGCTGAGATTCAACGATTGGGCCCCAATCCGCTGCGCAATAACGGCGCAAAACGATCCGACGACAAGGCGCCTGCCGTCGAGATAGCGAAAGAGGATGGCGAAGGTTGATTCCCTCAAGCGTTTCGATGTTTTCGCAGAGCTTCCCGAGGAAGCTTTAAAGGAAATCGCGCGCCTGGTCAAGCAGGAAACGCATCCCGAAGGAACGCTTCTTTTCAAAGAAGGAGCCGCGGCGGATAAACTCTACTTGCTGTTAGAGGGCAAAATTTCGCTCGAGATGCTCGTGCAGTTGGGCAGTACGGGCACGCCGCGCCGCGCAACGTTCAGCGTCGCCGGCTCCGGAAACGCCGTCGGTTGGTCCAGTCTGGTCCCTCCTTACATCTACACCTCCTCCGGTGTGTGTATCGAAGACGTCAATTTGCTGGCGCTTTCCGGTGATGACATGCGGGCCTACATGAGCGATCACCCGCATATCGGCCACGCCATTTGTCAACGCACGGCTTCGATCATTCGCGGGCGCATGACCAACGCCACCTCGATGCTCACTTATTTCCTCTCCATCGTCTCGCACGAACTGAAACGTCCGCTCGCTGCAGTCGAGAATTATCTGCAGATTCTCTCCGGCGGCTACGCCGGCGAACTGAGCCCAAAGCAGACCCGATTGATCGAGCGCAGCACACTGCGCATCGCCGATCTGCGCAACCTGATCAGCGACATCCTCGATTTCGCCCGCATGCAGCCCGAGCAGATTCGTGCAGACTTCGAAAATCTCGATCCGGCCGAACTCGGTGCCGAAGCGATTGAGGAAGTACGCCTGGCGGCGTCGCAGAAGAACGTGCAGCTCAAGGTCATCGGACCGACCGAATTTCGTTCCATCGTCGCCGCCCGGCGCCGGCTGCGGCAGGTCATCGCCAATCTGCTGGCCAACGCCATCAAGTTCTCCCCAGAAGGCAGCACCGTGACCCTCAGCGCCCATGACAAACCGGAGGGCTTGGTGATCCAGGTGCTGGACGAGGGCATCGGCATCCCCAAGGACGAACAGGAACACATATTCGACGATTTCTTCCGCGCCAGCAACGTCGGCGACTTCCAAGGCGCCGGCTTGGGGCTTTCCATTGCACAGAAGATCATCGAGGCGCACGAGGGCAAAATCGAGGTCGAAAGCCCCTACGAAGAAGGGAAATCCGGTACCAAATTCACCATCACGATCCCTCGGACGCTTCCTGTTCCCAGAAAGAGCAGGTCGACCGAGCCCGCAGTCACCCAGGATGGAGGGGGGTAGATATGCGCGACAAACCGTACGTGTTGATCGTGGACGACGACCCGGACATTGTGGAGGGAATTATCGCCGTTCTGGAGACGCGTGATTACCGCCTGGCCAGCGCCGGCGACGGCATTGCCTGCATGCAGCACATTAAAGAGGAGACGCCCGATTTATTAATCCTGGACATGATGATGCCGCGCATGGATGGTTTCGCTGTTATCCGCGAGCTGCGCGGCGATCCGAAGTACGCCGGCCTGCCTGTCATCATTCTCACCACGGTCATCGAAGACGCGGCCTACCGACGCTACGAGCTGGAGACAGGCCTGGCGATGGACGTGCAAGCCTATATCGAAAAGCCGGCACCGCCGGACGAGCTGCTGCGGCACGTCACCGCAGTGGTCGAGCTGCCCTACATCATCGTCGCCGACGACGACCCGGACATCGTTGCCGGAATAACGACGATCCTCGAATCGAAGCCCTATCAGGTCAGTTCGGCGTCGGACGGCCAGACCTGCGTGGAGTTGGTCCGTAAGCGAAAACCCGATCTGCTCATCCTGGACCTGCTCATGCCGCGCATGGATGGTTTTGCCGTCATTCGCGAGTTGCGCAGCGAACCCCAACTTGCCGACCTGCCGATCATCATCCTCACAACCGTTGTTGAAGACGCCAGCCGCCGGCGCTACGAACTCGAGACCGGCCAGGACATGGCCGTCACGCTGTACATGCAGAAACCCGTGCCGCCAAAGACGCTGCTCAAGCAAGTCGAAGAGGTGCTGCAAGCATGAAGCCCGATAAAGTTACCGGCGCGGTGATGGTCGTCGGCGGCGGAGTCGCCGGCATGCAGGCCAGCCTCGATCTGGCCGAACAGGGCTTCCGCGTCTACCTGGTGGAAAGCAAATCCGCCATCGGTGGGCATATGGCCAAGTTGGACAAGACCTTCCCCACCAACGACTGCGCCATGTGCATCATCAGCCCCAGGCTGGTCGAGACCGGCCGTCACCTCAACATCGACTTGATGGTCGACAGCGAAGTCGAAAAGATCGAAGGGCTGGCGGGCGACTTCACGGTCACCGTGCGCCACAAACCGCGCTACATCGACATCGAAAAATGCGTCGGCTGTGGCGACTGCGCCGAAGTCTGCCCCGTCGTACTGAGCGACACATTCAATGAAGGCTTGGCGCCGCGTAAAGCGGCGTACAAACTCTATCCACAGGCGGTGCCCAACGCCTACGCCATCGACAAGTTGGGCATCGCTCCCTGCCGCAATGCCTGTCCCGCCGATCAGCGCGCCGAGGGCTACATCGCCCTCATCGGAGAAGGGCGCTACCGTGAAGCCTACCGCGTGATCAAAGAAGACAACCCCTTCCCCAGTGTGTGCGGACGCACCTGCCACCATCCCTGCGAAGGACACTGCGCTCGCGCCCTGGTCGATGAACCGGTGAGCATCATGGCGCTGAAGCGTTTCGTGATGGATCACGCCCTGGCCTACGGGCGCGAGAAAGTCGAGCCCGTGCCGCGCACGCGCCCCGAGTGGATCGCCGTGGTCGGTGCCGGGCCGGCCGGACTGACCGCCGCCCATGATCTGGTGAAAATAGGCTACGGCGTGACGGTGTACGAGGCGCTTCCCGTCGCCGGCGGGATGATGCGCGTGGGCATCCCCGCCCACCGCCTGCCCAAAGGCGCCTTGCAGGACGACATCGATGACATCCTCGCTTTGGGCGTGGTGCTGAAGACCGGCTCGCCGATTTCCGACCCAACGAAATTGTTGAAAGAAGGCTACGACGCTGTTTGTTTGGCGACGGGGATTTCCAGCCGCGATCACTCGCTGGGCGTGGAGGGCGAAGACGCCGAGGGTGTGATATCCGCGGCAACATTCTTGCGAAAAGTCAATCTGGGAGAGCCGATTACCGTCGGCGAGCGTGTGGCCGTAATCGGCGGCGGTGTGACGGCGCTCGACGCAGCCGCCGTCGCCCGCCGTCTGGGCGCGGAGGAAGTCATTCTGGCCTACGATCGGCCGCGCGGCGAACTGCCCGCCTACCAGTGGGAAATGGACGCCGTTGAAGCCGAGGGCATCCGCCAGTTCGAGCACACCACGCTGACGCGCATACTGACCGAGGACGGCAAGGTCACCGGTGTCGAATTGGCCCGCACCGGCCGCGGCATGACCCAAGACAAGCACGGCCGCCGGCGACCCAAGATCGAAGCCGGCAGCGAATTCACTCTCGCAGTCGACACCGTGATCGGCACCGTCGGCCAGCAGTCCGATTTGAACTACCTGCACCCTGCTTTCGAGGATCTCAGCGCCGACAGCAAAACACTGGCATGTGAAGACGCGCCCGGTTTGTTCGTCGTCGGCGGGCGCAAGACCGGCGCCAGCTTCATTGTCGAGGCCATCGCTTTGGGACATCGCGTGGCGAAGTCGATTCACCATTATTTACAGGGCACGCTCGACGAGTTGGAGAAGCCTGCACCGCCGGTGGTTAAAGTCACCCGCGAGGACATCGAGCGCCGCCTCAAGCGGGGGGAGATCGAACTGCTGCCGCGCAGCGAACCCAAACTGCTTCCCATGGAAGAGCGTGTGACCAGTTTTCGCGAGGTCGTCTTGGGATTGACCGAACGCCAGGCACGCGCCGAAGCCAAGCGCTGCCTGCAGTGCGGGCATTGTTCCGAGTGCCTGGCCTGCGTCTACGCTTGCGGCGCGGAGGCCATCAACCACGAGATGGTCGAAACCTATGAGGACATCAACGTCGGCGCCGTGATCCTGGCGCCGGGCTACCAGGTGTATCAGGCCGCGCTCTCCGCGGAATACGGTTGGGGTCGCTACCCCAACGTAATCACCGCCCTGCAGCTCGAGCGCCTGCTTTCCGCTTCCGGGCCCACCACGGGACACGTGGTGCGTCCCTCGGACGGTCGCCCGGCGAAGAAAATTGCCTTCCTGCAGTGCGTCGGCTCGCGCGACCAGAACCACGATTACTGCTCGGCCGTGTGCTGCATTTACGCTACGAAAGAAGCCATCCTGGTGCGCGATCACGATCCCGAAGCCGAGGTGGATGTATTTATGATGGACATCCGCGCCTTCAGCAAAGGCTACGATGCCTATTACCACCGCGCCCGGGAACAATACGGCATCCAATACACACGCTGCCGTGTGTCCGAATTCAAAGAAGTCCCCGACTCCAAGAATATTTTGGTCCGCTACGTTAAAGAACAAGGCATCGGGATGGGAGTTCAGAACGACTCCACGCTGCCCGCAACGCACATGGCGGAAGCGGAGTATGACCTCGTCGTATTGTCGGTAGGCATGGAGATCTCGCAATCCGTTAAAGATCTTGGCCAGCGATTGGGAATCGAGCTCGACGATTACGGCTTCTGCCACACGGCCTTCTTCAATCCGGTGGAAACCTCCCGGCCGGGTATTTACGCAGCAGGACCGTTCCGCGAACCGAAGGACATCCCCGAATCGGTCGTCGACGCCAGCGGTGCCGCGGGACAAACCGCAGCGTTACTCACCGCTGCCCGGGGACAGCTAACACGCCAACCGAGTTATCCGCCCGAAAAAGCCATCGCCGACGAACCGGCGCGCGTCGGAGTCTTCGTCTGCCACTGCGGCACGAACATCGCCGGATACATGGACATCGAAGGCGTGACCGACTACGCCGCGGAGCTGCCCCATGTGACCCACGCCGACCACCTGCTTTACACCTGCTCGCAGGACAGCACGGCGCAGATTCAGGCCTGCATCGCGGAGCACGACTTGAACCGCGTCGTGGTGGCTTCCTGCACGCCACGCACGCACGGCCCACTCTTCCGGGATGTGATCCGCCAGGCGGGTTTGAACGAGCACCTGTTTGCAATGGCCAACATCCGCAATCATTGTTCGTGGGTACACTCGCATGAACCCGAGATTGCCACAGAAAAAGCACAAGACTTGATTCGCATGGCCGTTGCACGCGTGGCGGCGCTCGAGCCGCTGCACACGCAGCCGGTTCCCGTTTGCCAGGAAGCGCTGGTCATCGGCGGCGGTGTGGCGGGCATGAACGCCGCACTCACCCTGGCCGATCAGGGTTTCCCCGTCCATCTGGTCGAAAAAGAAGCGGCTTTGGGCGGCAACCTGCGCGGCGTATTTTTCAACCACGACCCCAAGGATTCGAGTCTCGTTCACGATCCCCAAAAATACCTGCGGGCGTTGATCCAACGGGTCGAGGATCACCCTGCGATCGCCACGCACCTGTCGAGTCAGGTGCTGCGCACCTCGGGCTTTGTCGGTGATTTCACCTCCACGCTGCAGAACGAGGACGGCAGCCGAGTGGAAATTAAACACGGCGCCACGATCGTCGCCACGGGCGGACGGGAGTACCGCGGCGAGGAATACGGCTATACGGAAACCCCGCGCGTGGTCAGCGGGCTGCAGTTCGAAGCTTTACTGGCGAAATCCAGCCGCAAGCGCGTGAAACTCGACGAAAAGACGAAAGAGACCTGGAAACTGCTCGACAAAGCCCCGCCGGATGAGGTGTTGATGATCCAGTGTGTCGGCCCGGCGGAGGAGGTCTGTGCCCGCACATGCTGCACCACGGCGTTGAAGCAGGCGCTGCAGTTGAAGAGCGTGCATCCTGCGGCGCGCCTCGTCATGCTGCATCGGGACATGCGCACTTATGGGTTCAAGGAACGGCTTTATAAGCAGGCGCTCGAAGCAGGCGTGATCTTCGTGCGTTACGATCCGGCGCACAAGCCGCATGTGGAGGTGAAATCGGACGGCACACTGCAGGTAAACGTGCAGGATCCCGTGCTTGGCACGCCGTTGAACTTCGAGCCCGATCTACTCGTGCTTTCCACCCCGCTCGTTCCGGCGGAAGGCAACAAGGCGCTGGCCACGAAATTGAAGGTACCCGTCGATCTGGACGGTTGGTTCTTGGAAGCGCACGTCAAGCTGCGGCCGGTGGATTTCTCCAGCGAGGGCATTTTCCTGGCTGGGGCGGCCCACTATCCCAAGCTTCTGGACGAGAGCATCGTGCAAGCCCAGGCGGCGGCCTCGCGGGCTGCGACGGTGCTATCACGCCAGACGTTAGATGTCGGTGGTTCCGTCGCACGAGTCGATCCCGAAGCCTGCGTCGGCTGTCTGACCTGTGTGCGCATCTGCCCCTACGGCGTACCGCAGATGCAGATTGACCTCACTGGGGTTGGCGGCATCATGGGCGCAGCCTATATCGAACCCGCCGTATGCCAGGGTTGCGGCACCTGCGTGGCCGAGTGCCCCGCCTATGCCATCGAACTTCTGCACTACCGCCACGAGCAAATGGAAGGTGAGGTAGGTGCATTGTTCGAGACGAGGATTAAACTGCGTGAAGGGTGAAGGCGAAGATGAGTGAAAACGGGAAAGAGTTACAGATCGTTGCCTACTGCTGCCATCACTGCGCTTACGCCGCTGCAGATCTGGCTGGCGTACTGCGCATCCAATATCCGGCGCAGGCCAAGATCGTCGAGATTCCCTGCTCCGGACGCCTGGATGCACTCGAAGTGCTGCATGCCTTCGAACACGGCGCCGACGGCGTGATGGTCGCCGGTTGACTGCCCGGTGACTGCCATTACCTGGAAGGTAATGCAAACGCCAAACGCCGTGTGCAAAGGATCAAACAAATATTAGAGTCGATCGGCTTAGAACCCGAGCGAGTGGAGATGTTCAATCTCTCATCGGCGATGGGCAAGCAATTCGCCGAAACGGCGAAAAACATGGCAGAACAGATTCAGAATATAGGCCCGAACCCACTGCGACTCGCCGCTGAGGGAAATAGCGAAACCTGAGATTGTCGGTAACAAGGATCCGGAACCGTGCCCAAACGATCCGGTATCCAGGGAGAGTGAAGTATGATCGTTGCTGAACAAAAACCATTGGATGAGATCAAAGCCCTGATCGCAGATGCCAAAGATGTGTTGGTCGTTGGCTGCGGCACCTGCGTGACGGTGTGCTTTGCCGGTGGCGAGAAGGAAGCCGGCATCCTGGCCAGCAGCCTGCGCATGTCGACCAAACTCGACGGCGGACCCAAGGCCGTGGCACACGTCACCGTGCAGCGCCAGTGCGAATGGGAGTATATCGACCCCATCGACGAACAGATCAGCCAGGCGGACGTGGTGGTTTCGATCGGATGCGGTATCGGCGTGCAAGCGCTGGCCGAACGCTTCCCGAAAGCCGTCGTCGTTCCCGGCTTGAACACCTCGTTTCTGGGTCTGCCCACGGAACAAGGCGTCTGGGAGGAACGCTGCGCCGCCTGCGGTGAGTGCATCCTCGGTTTGACGGGCGGCATCTGTCCTATTGCCCGCTGCGCCAAACAGCTGCTCAACGGACCCTGCGGCGGCTCGCAAAACGGCGTCTGCGAGATCAACCCGGATACGCCCTGCGCCTGGCAGTTGATCTACGACAAACTCAAGGACCAGGACCGCCTGCACCTGCTGACGCAAGTGCATGCCCCCAAGAATTGGTCCGCCAGCCGCGACGGCGGTCCACGTAAAATCACCCGCCAGGACCTGCGTCTGGCGGCCGAAGAAACTGAGTAGGCGAAAAGGAGCGAAGCCATGACAAACACTTCGAGCAACGGCTACAAATCCGGCTCTCGCTTGGAACGCCTGCTGCGCGCCGGCGAATTCGTGGTCACCGGTGAATTGGGTCCACCGCAAGACGCCGACGGCGACGTCATCCGCAAGAAAGCCGCCCTGCTGAAGGGCGTGGTCGACGCCGCCAACATCACCGACAACCAGACCGCCATCGTACGCATGTCTTCGATCGGCGCCGGCACGATTGTGGTGCAGGAAGGCATCGAACCGATCATTCAGATGACCTGCCGCGACCGCAACCGCCTGGCGATCCAATCCGACCTACTGGGCGCCTACGCCCTGGGCATGCGCAACGTACTCTGCCTGACCGGAGATCACCAATCCTTCGGCAACCACCCAACCGCTAAAAACGTCCATGATCTGGATTCGGTGCAGTTGATCCAGATGGTGGTGAAGATGCGTGACGAGGGCAAATTCGAATGCGGCGATGAGATGGAAGAGGTCGAACCGCGCTTCTTCGTCGGTGCAGCGGCCAATCCCTTCGGCGATCCCTTCGAGTACCGCCCTCTGCGGCTGGCCAAGAAAGTCGCCGCCGGCGTGGATTTCATCCAGACGCAGTTGATCTACAACATTGAGCGCTTCGCCGAATACATGCAGAAAGTGCGCGAACTCGGCCTGCACGAGAAGGTATACATCCTGGCCGGCTTGGGTCCGTTGAAATCCCCCGGCATGGCGCGTTACATGCGCGATCAGGTACCCGGTTTGGACGTGCCCGATATCTACGTCGATCGCATGACCGAGGCCGCGAAAGGCATCGACAAAGACGACAAGAAAGCCCGCGCCCAGGCCTGGCGTGATGAAGGCATGAAAATCACCATCGAACAAATCCAGCAGATGCGTGGGATCGAAGGCGTCGCCGGTGTGCACGTAATGGCCATCGAATGGGAAGAAGCGGTCAAGCCGATCGTCGAGGGCGCCGGACTGCTGCCGCGTCCGGAACCGGCGGTGTAGGGAGATGCCTATGGAGACAAAACTCAGCACCGATCTGGCCGAACGCATACGTGAAGCCACCGGCGAGAACGTGTTCCTCTGCTATCATTGCGTGAAGTGCACCTCCGGCTGCCCGTTGATGGAGCACTTCGATATGGGCCCCAATCAGGTGATGCGCGCCGCACAGCTGGGCATGGAAGACCTGATCTTCGAAAGCAAATCGCCTTGGCTCTGCGCCTCCTGCCAGACCTGCACCACACGCTGCCCGCAGGGAATCGACATCGCCCGCGTGATGGATTTCATTGTCGGCGAGGCAATGGCCAAAGGCATCAAACCCAAGGTGCCCGAAGTCGCCTTGTTCAACAAGGTCTTCCTGCGCGACATCGATCTGCTGGGGCGTTCCTACGAGTTGGGCCTGATGGTCGAGATGAACCTGCGCACCAAGCAGCCCTTCAAAGACGTCGACCTGGGGTTGGATATGATCAAGCACGGCAAGATCGCCTTCCTGCCTTCCGTGATCCGCAAACACAAAACGAAGACGGAAACAACGCCACCGGTGCGCAGTGCCGACGAAGTCGGGTATTATCCCGGCTGCTCGCTGCACTCGTTGGCCAAGGAGTTCAACCTCTCGGCGCTGGCCACGTTGGAAGCGCTTGGCCGCAAACCCGTCGAGCCCAAAGATTGGATTTGCTGCGGATCATCACCCGCCCACCGAGTGGACCACGAGCTTTCTGTACAGCTGCCGCTCGAAAGTCTGGCGCTCTATGAAATGGAAGGCGTCAGCGAAGTCACTTTGCCCTGCGCCATGTGCTTCAACCGCTTCAAGGCCGCGGCGCGCGAACTGCGCCTCGATCCTAAATTGAAAGAAGAAGTCGATCAAGAACTGGGCTACGAGTATCAAGATAGTTTGGCGATCTCGTCACTGCTGGATTACGTCGTCGAGAACGTCGGCCTGGAAGCGGTAGCCGGGAAGGTCAAGAAGCCGCTGGAGGGGCTGAAGATCGCCTGCTATTACGGCTGCCTCCTCACGCGTCCACCCGAGATCACCGGCTCGAAAGAGCCCGAATACCCCATGGCCATGGACCGTCTTATGAAGGCGCTGGGAGCAGAGCCCATCGACTGGGATCGTAAGGTGTCTTGCTGCGGCGCTTCCCTGTCCCTCACGGCGACCGACATCGTGCTCGAGATGAGTGCGGAGATTCTGGAAAACGCTCGCAGCCGCGGCGCCGACCTGCTGGCCGTGGCTTGCCCGATGTGCCACGCCAACATTGACGGACGCCAGGCGCAAATGGAAATCACAGAGCCGATGCCAGCACTGTACTTCACCCAGCTCATGGCGCTGGCTTTCGGCATGCCGGAAGAAGCCGCGCTGAAGTTCAACATGGTCGACCCGCGGCCGTTGTTGAAGGAACGAGGATTGCTATAGACTACCTGCGCACGACGGAACGCTCTTTGCGCAGAGCCCGCACGAAGATGGTTCGGGCGGCCAGGGAGCGCAAGACGCACGTATCCTCCCGGCTGCGCGAGTTGGGACTTCCGCTGCACGGCCGTGAGATGCCGCCGATACGCGAGACCTTGTGGCAGTGGGTCGATCGCTGGCAGTTGAGCAATTTCATCCAGCGCATTCCACCGTTTCAATCCGAAACCAGCCAGCGCGGTCCGCTGCCTTTTATCATCCTGGCCGAGACCGGCCAGGACGTGCGCACTTGTTCCAACTGCCGCAATTGTGAGCACTGGTTGACTCCCGGCATGGATCTCAGTTTCGGGGAAATTCTGCGCGCCGCCGCGCGGGACGATCCCCGCGCCCTGCAAAATCGGTCCCTGTGGAACTGCGATGACGCCTTCACCGACGGCATCTCCTGCCAGGAAGGTTTCGACATCACCGCCGTGATCCGCACGCTGCGGCGTGAGGCGAAGCTGCGCGGTTACCACAAACGCTTTCACCGCCTGCGTGCACTGCGCACGCGCATCCAGGAAATCCCCATCTGGCGACCAGCGACGCCATCCTGGAGCGTTCCCATCTTCGACAGGGAACGGATAGAATCCTTACGAGAGAAGTTGGAGAATTTAGGCCGCTTCAAATCATAGATCGATTCGAGGAAACGCAATGAAAATCGCCGTCACCGGAAAAGGTGGTGTGGGCAAGACCACACTCACATCGCTGCTGGCCTACGCCTATGCTGAACAAGGATTTCAAGTCCTGGCCATCGACGCCGACCCGGCGCCCTGCCTGGCCGACGCGCTGGCCTTCCCACAGGAACTGCTGGATGACTTAACGCCCATCGCCCGCATGGACGATCTGATCTACGAACGCACCGGCGCACAACCGGGCACCACCGGCGGCTACTTCAAACTCAATCCCCGCGTGGACGACATCCCCGATCGCTTCTCTGCGCTGCACCGCGGCATCCGTTTGCTCGAAATGGGCGCCGTCGAGCTGGGCGGCTCGGGCTGCATCTGCCCCGAGAGCGCCATCCTGCGTTCCCTGACCACGCACATCTTGCTGCGTCGCGACGAAGTCGTGCTGCTCGACATGTACGCCGGGGTCGAACACCTCGGCCGCGCCACGGCTTCCGCTGTGGACGCCATGCTGATCGTGGTCGAGCCCACCAAACGCAGCCTAGGCACCGCGGCGCAGATCAAGTCGCTGGCGGAAGACATCAAGCTGAAGGATCTTTACCTCGTGGGCAGCAAAGTGCAGGGGGAAGAAGATAAGACTTTCATCGAGAACAGCAGCCCCGGCTTGCCGGTGATCGGACATCTGCCGTATGATCCGCTCGTACGACAGGCCGATCGCGAGGGCGCAGCGCTGTACGATCTGGCACCCGAGTTGGCCAAAGCCACGCAGGCCATCGTGCAGGCGCTGGAAACGGATCGTGAGGAATAGAAACGATCCAGGTCGGGACAGTTGACATGCTTAGATCGATTAAAAATCAAGACGCCCAGATCGGGCGTCTATTCTAATTATCTTACGAAATCCTACATGTGCTTTTCGATCAAATCCACTACGTCGGGGAAATCGATGCCCAGCTTCTTGACGGTCTCCAGCGTCGGTACGCCGTCCTTGTCCCAGCCGCGGCGTTCGTAGACGGCGTCCATTAATTGCTCGTATCGGTCCTGCCGATGAGCGCGCAGTTTGGCCATTTTCTCCTCGGTCGAGAGCCCTTCAATATCAACTCCCAATTCCTGCAGCTGCCCGTCGTAGCGTTCGGCGCGCGATTCGTACTCCTCGACCGTCACCGGCCCCATGGCGCGATAGGGCGGATAATCGTGCTGGCGCGTGCCGAAACCCAGCTTCAAGTTGAACATGCGTTGGAAGTTGTACACCCGCTCGGACTGCCGTACGAGGTCATCGCCCGTCACCGGCGTACCGGTGATGCCCTCAAAGAGCCAGGTGTAATTCTCCACGTGTTCGGGGACCTTGCCGGGTTCGTCCGTCTCAGCGTTGTTCTCAGGCGTGATGTCGTTCCAGGGCAGCTTGCACAATCCGTGCAGGCTGAACCAGGTACGCCACATGGGGAAGTAATGCAGCGCTTCAGCTTTGTCCTCGAACGTCGGGAACAGTTTGTGAATCTGGTCCATGAATATCAGCCATGCTTCGTCATGCTGGGCACCTTTGAGCGTCATGGCGTAGCCGCCCTGCTGCGCCAGCGATTCCTTGGTGACATACTCCGAGAATTCCAAGCCCTTGTTCTCCATCCCGATGTCCTGCAGGAAATCCAGATCAGCACCGAAATTCTCGGCGAAATACCCCTTCATGTAGCGCACGCCCTGGCCGACGATAGTACCGAACCCTTCGCCATCGGCCATCTGGTGAATCAACACCAACGCCGCTTCGGCGTCCCCCCATTCCAGGGCCAGACCGCCGGTGTGCTCCTGTGTGAGGATGTCCGCCGCGTAGCACTCCATGACGAAGGCGATCGAATCGGCCAGGCTGATCGTGTCGATGCCGTAGGTGTCGGCATAGAAATTCATCTCGATGATCGCCAGCGGGTCGAAAACGCCGATGTTGGAACCCAATCCGGCCACGGTTTCGTACTCCGGCCCGTCCACGATCACCACCTCGCCGGCGTATGGTCCCGTGCGCAGATGGAAATGATCCACGGCGTGCGCGCAGGACAACGTGCAGCCCACCCAGCAGCCGTCAAATACGTCCTGGGTGAACGTGGACTTCCACACCGTCGAATCGATCTTGGGCGACTCGGGATGCGAGCCGAAGCGGAAATTGTGCACCGGCAGCAGATCGAAGTGGTCCATGATCTCGACCAGGTAGGGCGTGCCGATCTTGCGCATCTGATTCTGCGCATCATCGAACTCGATGATTTCCTTGTTGATGCGCTCTCCCGCCTGGTGGAGCAGATCCATGTTCGCCGGATGGTTGCTCATACTGTTTAAATCGCTGTAGCGGACAATAATGCCCTTCAGCTTCTTGTCGCGGAAGACGCGTCCCGTTCCACCCCGTCCGGCCTGTTTCACCCGCATTGCTTCTCGCTGCGGATCGTACCAGCTTACGTTGAGGCAGGCGTAACGGATGTGCTCGGCAGCCTGGCCGGCCGAGATGACGGAAAGACTCTTCTTGTCTCTGTCGTCCTGCGCATACATCCCCGCCAGCTGCTCTCCGATGAGATGGGTGTTCAGTTCTTCCAGGGGAGCTTCTTCGATCGTCACTATTCCCGCATCGCCGTCGATCACGATGACGACGTCCTTCTCGGCCTTCCCTCGGATTTCCATAGCATCGAAGCCGGAAAATTTCAAGTAGGGCCCGAAATGGCCGCCCACGTTGCTGTCGATCACCGAGTGGGTCAGCGGGGAAATCGTGACCACGGTCGACTTGCCCGATCCGGGGTAGGTGGTGATGCCGCCGATCGGCCCGCCGGCAATGACCAACGCGTTCTCGGGATCGTCCCAGCGCGTGTTGTTTTGCACGGCGTTCCACAGCAGCCACAGCGCGAAACCGCGCCCGCCTGTGAAAATGTCTTTCATCTGCTGCGTTACAGGTTTTTCGGTTACGGTGTTGTTCGAAAGATCGATCGCCAGGGTGCGATTGGCATACCCGCGCTCCACAAGTCGTCGATCGTACTCGTATGCAGCCAGCATGCGATGTGCAGCTTTGAGGGTCTCTAAATACTTTACCGTCTCCATACCACCTCCTGCGTATTCGAGAAATCACTCTCCATTGTACAACGTCCTGACCAATCGATTCTTCACGTTTTCCACGTGGTCTTCGTCCCTTTTCGGGATCCTGCACCACGTCCAGGATCGGAACCGTCGCTTCCCATACAACGTGGCAAGTTCTTGTTACGCTTTTGTTACAGCCCTATCACCTTTACTGTTATCCGTCGAAGGGAAAATAGGGGAGAAGTCAGCCGACGTAAAAGTCGGCTTTGTTATCGTGACTGCCTTGCCGATCACACACTGCATGCGTGATTCAACTCATAACCATGCGCAGCATCAACGACGCGGACCAGTCGTCGACATCGATGAGTTCATAACATCCGTGTAGTAAACGGCGTGCCACGATCACCAATCTCACCTGTGAATGGGAAAAGGATTTCGATGAACACATCTATGCAAAAAATCAGGCTTTCGTTCTGCATCATTTGTGTCTTGCTGCTGACCAACTGTGCCGCACCGACGACGCAGGATTTTAACGAGAATGACGTCAAGGGCACCATCACCATCTCTGGTGCGTGGGCACTGTACCCTTTGATGATACGCTGGAGTGAGGAGTTCCAAATTCTCTATCCGGATGTACGCATCGATGTCTCCGCGGGTGGCGCGGGGAAAGGCATGTCGGACGTTCTTGCCGATGTCGTAGACATCGGTATGGTTTCCCGTGAGATCTACCCCGAAGAAATCGAGAAAGGCGCATTTTGGGTCCCGGTCACGAAAGACGCCGTTTTCCTTACTGTAAGCTCGGAGAATCCGGTTTGGCAGGATTTGCGTCAGACGGGATTGACGCAAGACATGCTTATTGGAATCTACATCACCGGAACGATTACCAATTGGGGACAGGTGGTAGATAAACCCGAAGTGACCGAGGCGATCCACGTTTTCACACGCTCCGATGCTGCTGGCGCGCCCGCAACATTTGCACAGTATCTCGGTGGTAGACAGGAAGATTTGTTGGGCATCGGCGTGTATGGGGATCCGGGTTTACTCGAAGCCGTCATTCAAGATCCACTCGGCATGGGTTACAACAATTTAAATTACGCTTTCGATCCCAACACGGGGCTGCCGGTTCTCGGCGCCCAGGTAGTTCCGCTGGATCTCGATCAAAACCGTCAAGTCGACGATCAAGAAGTGCTGGACACGAAAGAACAAGCCGTAGCTGCTGTTACGTCTGGGATTTATCCTTCCCCACCGGCGCGCGAGTTGAATCTGGTGACCTTGAATAAGCCCTCGGGGCTTACGCGCTACTTCATCTTGTGGATTCTGGATGAGGGACAGCGCTACGTTAACGAAGCAGGATATGTTCCTCTGATGCCAACAACGCTTTCAAAAGCGATCGACGTAATCGAGTGACCGTGACTCGAATAAGCGAGATATAAATTCATCGATCATCGAGAAGCCCTGATCTCAGCCTACATCCGACCGCAGAACAGGAATCCCGTCTAAAAGATCTTACAGGCAGTACATAACGAAGGCTGGCCGATGCAGGAAACCCTTGAACAGACCCCATCCAAACAAGACTATCGACCACCACGCTTCCCGATCAGGTTCAGTCGACATAATGCTGATGACTTGGCGAAAAGAACGACGGGGTTGATAGCACTGCTTGCGAGTCTCTTGGTGCCGATCATTGCCCTTGTACTGCTGTTCAGAGCATGGCCCATCCTAACATCTAAGCCCTTACAAGAACTCCTGCTTGGCACAAGTTGGCATCCTTATAAAGGCATCTTCGGTTTCTTGCCGTTCATCATGGGCACACTTTGGGTGACGATTCTAGCCATGGTGATCACCGTGCCACCTTCATTGCTGACGGCGATATATCTTGCAGAATACACACCCTCACGTGTACGTTCAATAATCAAGCCCCTCATCGATTTGCTGGCTGGAATCCCGTCCGTGGTTTATGGCGTATGGGGTGTGCTTACGCTTGTGCCGCTCGTCGAACACAATATCGTCCCATTGTGCAGAGAGCATCTCAGTTGGATTCCATTCCTGAACAGTGAAAATCCCACAGGGTTTGGGGTGTTGTCAGGCGGACTGGTTCTGGCCGTCATGGTTTTTCCCATCATCATCTCCGTCGCCGAAGAAGTAATTCACGTCGTGCCACAAGGATTACGGGAGGCATCCTTGGCGTTGGGAGCCACCCACTGGCAGACGACCAAGCACATCGTCCTGCGACAGGCGCTCTCCGGGGTAGCGGCTGCAGTAGTCTTGGGGTTCTCGCGAGCTTTCGGCGAAACCATGGCCGTCATGATGGTGGTAGGAAATATACCGCAGCTTCCACGCTCACTTTTCGATGCAGCATATCCCCTCACGGCGCTAATCGCCAACAATTATGGGGAAATGCTTTCCGTACCCATGTACGACTCGGCACTCCTCACTGCGGCGTTAATCCTATTGATCGTCGTGCTCATTTTTAATATCCTTTCCCGTTTGGTATTGTTGCGCATGCATCGTTACGAGTAGAGGCAGAGAGTATGAATAGACGAATGATCGAGGAGAAATTATTCAAAGGCTTGATGCTCGCATCGCTGTTGATTGTGCTCGGCAGCCTAGGATTGATCTTCCTTACGGTCCTCAAGCACGGATTGCCGGCATTGAACCTGGCGATGCTGACCCAGACGCCCAAAGGCGGATATTATCTTGGCAAGGAAGGTGGCATCCTCAACGCTATTGTCGGTTCCCTTTGCCTCGCAGGGGGAGCCACCATAATCGCCTTTCTCCTGGGGTTCCCCATTGCCATCTACTTACAATTCTACGCCACACGCAGGCGAATCGCTGAAGTCGTGAGGCTTACGATGGACGTGCTTTGGGGGATTCCCAGTATTGTCTATGGCGCCTTTGCCTTCATTCTGATGCTTTGGCTGGGTGTTCGAGCGTCGTTATTGGGAGGCATCCTGGCACTTGCCTTCCTCGAGTTGCCCATATTGACCCGAGGGATGGACGAAGCGTTTACGATGGTACCTACGGCTTTGAAAGAGGCTTCGTACGGCCTAGGTGCGACAAAGATCGAGACAGCAATGAAAGTTGTCATTCGCCAGACGGCACCGGTGATTCTGACGGCCATCCTTCTCGCCTTCGGCAGGGGCATTGGCGATGCCGCATCTGTGCTTTTCACAGCGGGCTTTACCGATCGACTCCCGGATTCACTCTTCCGGCCTGTAGCATCGCTGCCATTGGCGGTATTCTTTCAGCTCGCGACACCTTTCCCCGCCGTGCAACAGCGTGCTTACGCCTCTGCACTCGTGCTTACCGCGCTCATTCTATTCATCAGCATCCTTTCCCGCGCACTTGCGAACAAGATGAAGAAACATATCATTCGCTAGGAGAGAGACAGGTGAAAAGTGCACGTCTACAGGTACAAAACCTAAATGTCTGGTATGGCCCCCAGCACACACTTAAAGACATGTGCTGTGAAATACCAGATCGTGGCATCACTGCTATTCTGGGTCCCTCCGGTTGCGGGAAAACCACGTTATTGAAGAGCCTCAATCGCCTCCTGGAAGAAACGGAAAATACGCGCATCACGGGAGAGGTCTATTTGGATGGCAAGAACATTTACGATCCAGATGCGTGCGTCACGGAGCTGCGTACCAAAATCGGTTTTCTTGCCCCCAAGCCCTTCCCGCTCCCTATGTCGATCTACGATAATGTCGCATATGGCCCGCGCGTACACGGACGCTTCCCGGGAAAGAACGGGTCCAGGAAAGAACGGCTCGATGATATCGTCGAACGCAATCTGCGCGCTGCCGGCCTTTGGCAAGAAGTACACGACCGGCTTCGAGCACCAGCTTCCTATCTTTCCACGGGTCAGCAACAACGTCTGTGCCTGGCGCGCGCCCTTGCCGTGCAACCGGAAGTGTTGTTGTGTGACGAGCCGACTTCGGCACTCGACCCGCTTGCGGCCCAGCGAATCGAATCACAACTATTCTCGTTGAAAGAGGACGTGACCATCATCGTCGTAACCCATCTTCTGCGTCAAGCTCGCCGCCTCGCGGATCACGTTCTCGTATTATGGATGGGCGAATTAATTGAATGTGGTCCCAGTTCGCAGGTATTTAACCAACCAGTTGATGAGCGAACCAAAGCGTATTTATCAGGAGACATCGGCTAACTTGCCATTCCTTCATCGCTAGCTAGCCCACAACTCGGTGGAAAATTTCAGCTACGAGGTCCGAATAATTTGTTGCCGATACGCACGATGTTGGCGCCTTCGTCCAACGCCACTTCGTAGCTGTTGCTCATTCCCATGGAGAGGTAGCGCATGGTGACATTGGGCAACGGAATCTTTGAAAGCTGATAGAAAATCTCCCGCGTTTGCTGGAAGTACGGACGGGCATGCTCAGGGTCGCCAAAGCGCGGCCCCATGGTCATCAGACCAAGCACACGCAGGTGTTCAAACTGCGAAATTTCTTTTACGAACTTTTCGACGTTCTCCGGCACAACCCCCGTCTTACTGCTTTCGTGCCCGATGTTGACTTCGACCAACACCTGCATGGTCTTGCCGTTGGTGGCGCAATAACGGTTGATTGCCTTCGCCAACCGAACAGAATCGACGGTCTCGATCAAATCAAATGCGGCAGCCGCATTTTTCGCTTTGTTGCGCTGCAGATGGCCGATCATGTGCCACGTCGCGCCAGCCCCCAGCGCTTCGATCATCGCTTCCGCTTCTTGAACGTAATTGTGGCCGATATGAGTCACACCGGCTCGAAGCACGGCTTTGACTTCGTCTATGCTTCTGCCCTTCGCCGCAGCGACGAGAATTACATGCGGGGGAATCGTTTCGAGCAGACTACGGGCATTTGCGGTTATCTTGGCGAAATCTGGACACATACCATACTACCAATATATTCATTAAAGCGAACGGGCTTGGATGGATATTCCAAACCCTGATGAGTCTCTGCGACGATCGAGACCGGGCGGAACGTTGGGCTTCGCCGGAAACTATCTACACTATCGACTCGATGGGTCTACGTCTATTATAGCCTTGAGTTCATGAACCATGCGACTCGTTGGCGAAACGCGCCACAAGCCGGTGGCAAACTGTGATTTAATAGGCCTCGAGTCACGACGACTGGGGAAATTATCCATTGCCCTCGTTCTGCCAAAGTGACCTCACACAAGGACAGCATGATGAAAGACAACATCAAAGACGCTCTAAAAATGAAAAACGCCGGCTGCATGAAATCCTTCGCGCCGTAGCAAACCGGACGCCGATCGAAATGTCTCTCCCGCCGCGATCTTGTTCGTCATAAACCTGGTCCTGATATACCCACTCATTCTGATAAGTTTGAAAGATCTCGGTCCTTTCGACGAGATGATCTACATCGACAGAGGCAGACAACTCGTGGAAGGAAATCTGCCCGAATTCGCCGGGAACCCGCTTCTTGCGCTGTTGTACGCCGCCACCTATCTCCCCTTCCAGGCTTCCCCGTTAAGGATCGTTCACAGCGCCTGCGTAGCCCGTTTGATCCTGTTTACATTAACTTGGCTCGCCGGCTATCTCGTCGCCCGTCAATACGGCAAGTTCGCCTCCCCACTCATCGCTGCAGGTTTGCTCGTCGTCTCCCCGCTGCTGACGGATTTGTTCCTGAACCCTAGCGATGCATTATTTGCCGGCCTGTCGGGTCTAACCTTCTGGCAGGTGTTGAAGTTCTACAACACCCGCGAGCGCCGTCACGTGTGGCAAGCTTCCGCCTTTCTCGGCCTTGCCGCGCTTTCGCGCAACGACGGTCTCGTGCTTCTACCCCTATTCCTGCTACTCTCCCTCCTGATCGCGCTCGGTAACGAACGTACGGTGAAACAGGCTGTTCGGACGATCGTGGCGGGCGTTTTACCATTTGCGCTCCTCGTCGCAGGCTACGTACTTCTTTATGGCAGCGTCACGGGAGATTTCAGGCTGGGAACGGCAAGAAGGACCTACATGGCGTTCGAACAGGGACAACCGCTGCAAACGCTGCCGGATGCCGGAAACCTAACCATCGAAGCCCAGCACCAGGCGCGTCAAGTCTTCGGAATACCCGAAGAAAACGGCTATTCCATCTTCCGGGCCATCCGCCGCAATCCCTCCGCGTACTTCGAACGCCTGAAAAGCACCCTCACCTCACTTCCATCCACTTTGCTGCGCACTTATAACATCCGCCTTGGTGCACTCCTCTTTCTGTTCGCTCTGGTCGGCATCATCGAGCTGATCAGGAAGAAGGCATACCTGCTCATTACCATAATGCTCCTCTGGCCTTTACATCTTGCCGTCTACTTCCTGACGTTCTTCCGCAGCGGGTACCTGCTCCTGCCCTTCTTTATCCCCATCAGTCTTTCTGCAATTGGCTTGAGTGTCAGCGTGAAAAGTTATCACAACAGCCGGTACAAATTATTGCTTTCTTTCGCGCTGGTGTTGTTATGCGTGTATGGCCTGGCGGATAATAAACTCGCCATTTTCCTCGCCGCTTCTGTCTTCCTCTTTGGACTATGGGCGCTGTGGATCGTTCTATGCAGCCGAAATGAAATCGTCAACAAACAATTATTCGGATTACTGGCGCTCATGTGTTTGGGATTGATCTTGCGGGAGCCCTTTCGCTCGCCGGGAATCCGCTCCCTGGGATCATCTCCGGACGAGCAAGCGCTGATCTTCATGATCGACAACCTCGAACCCGGCTCGCGCGTGGTTTCCTTTGCACCGGGACACGTATTGGCGGCGCGCATGACCTACGTGTGCTTTCCGGAGGAATTACGCAACTACGACACCGGCGAAGAACTTTACCAATGGCTCATCGATAATGATATCGACGCCATTCATTCCATCAACCTGTTGAGAGATCAAGAAGCGCGCATATGGGGCCTGGTCGAGGGAGAGATCGGAGTAAACCTCGAACGCGCTTTCAGGCAAGATCCTGGCGACATTCAAGTTATCCTGGTGCACTGACCTTAGACGAAAGCGGGGGTTCGCGCATCAACAGATGCGCGGCAGCATCTCGCCGGCAAGCACGTCGACCACACGCGTGCCGCCGATGGCGGTATTCATCAACACCCGTCCAGCCGGATCGTCTGCCACGACTCCGATCCGGCAGGCATCCTCACCGTATTTCGTTTTACGCATCGCCGCCAGAACCACTTCCGCATCTTTGGCAGGGACGCAAGCGAGCAACTTGCCTTCGTTGGCCACATAGAGCGGATCGAATCCCAGCATCTCACACGCCGCCGTAACCGCGGGTCGAACCGGGATGGTCGTTTCATCCAGGACGATCGCAACGCTGCTCTGGCGCGCGATCTCGTTGAGCGTCGTCGCCACACCGCCGCGCGTCGGATCTCGTAAAACATGAATCGAAGGGCTTGCAGCGAACATTACCTCGACCAGGCCGTTGAGCGGAGCAACGTCGGATTCGACTTCTGCCTGGAAAGCCAGTTCTCCCCGTGCGGCGAGCACGGCGATGCCATGGTCGCCGATCGTGCCGGAAAGCAGAACTACATCGCCGAGCTGAGCGTTCGCCCCGCTCACATCGCGATCAGGGGGAACCCAGCCCACACCGCTGGTCGTGATGAACAGGCCATCCGCCTTGCCCCGTTCGGCTACTTTGGTGTCGCCGCCGACGATAATTAATTCACACTCCGCTGCGGCCTCCTTCATCGATTGTGTAACGCGTTCGAGCAGGAAACGTGGCAGCCCCTCTTCGATGATGAAACTTGCCGTCATCCACAGCGGTTGCGCGCCGACCATCGCCAGATCGTTCGCCGTACCGCAAATCGCCAGGCGGCCGATATCCCCACCTGGGAAAAAGAGTGGTGAGACGATATGCGCGTCCGTCGACACGGCGAACCGGCCTCCCGCCGGCGATTCCACCACCGCGGAGTCGTCCCCGCGCAGCAAGGTTGGATTTTCGAAGGGTGGATAGAACGTCTGCTCGATCAGGCGCTGGGTCATACGTCCCCCGCTTCCGTGTCCCAGGACAATCGTATCCTCGTGGGAAAGCGGCCGCGGGCACACCAGGCCGTGAATTACAACCTTATCTTTTTGATCGTCCGTCATCTTACACCACTCTCGAGTTCGAGCCGGCCGTATCGATAATAAGCCGCGCAGGCGCCTTCGGAAGAAACCATCGTCGCGCCCAGCGGTGTTTCGGGCGTACACTCCCCGGCAAATGCCGTGCAATCGAACGGTTTTTTCAGCCCCTGCAGAATCTCGCCTGCGATGCAAAGCGGCGATTCCTTCGGCCGGATCGCCTCCACGTCGAAGCGCTGCTCGGCGTCGAAATCGAAAAATTCGGGACGCAAGCGCCATCCGCTTTGCGGGATCATGCCGATTCCACGCCACTTGCGATCGCAGGTTTCAAAGACACGTTGGATTAATTCCTGCGCCGGTTTATTGCCTTCCAGGGTCACAGCCCGCTCGTAGGCATTCTCGGCCACCGCTTTGCCGTCTTCCAGCAGACGCACGACATGCAGTATTCCCCGGGCAATGTCCACTGGCTCGAAGCCGGTCACCACGATCGGAACGCCGTACTGTTCGGCGATGGGGCCATATTCCCAGTAGCCCATCACCGCACACACGTGCCCCGCGGCCAAGAAACCCTGAACGCGATTGTGCGGCGAACCTAATATGGCATGCATGGCCGGAGGGACACACACGTGTGAAACCAACATGCTGAAATTTTCGAGTCCGAGAGCCTTGGCTTGAACAACGGCCATCGCATTGGGCGGCGCGGTGGTTTCGAAACCGATGGCAAAAAAGACCACCTCCCGATCCGGATTCTCGCGGGCGATTTTTACGGCATCCAGGGGGGAATACACCACGCGCACATCGCCCCCGGAAGCCCGCACGGAGAACATATCTCGGCCCGAGCCCGGAACGCGCAGCATGTCACCGTAGGAGGTCAGAATGACGTTGGGCATGGAGGCGATGGCCAGCGCTTTGTCGATGAGCTCCAAAGAGGTGACACAAACTGGACAACCCGGTCCGTGAACCAATTCGATCTCCTCGGGCAGCAGCTGATCGAGACCGTGACGGACGATGGCATGCGTCTGGCCTCCGCAGATTTCCATGATCACCCACGGTTGGGAGACGGCTGCGTGAATCTGCGCCAAAATACCCTTAACCAATTCGGCGCCGCGGTACTCACTGACATACTTCATGAAGCTTCCGTCTCCGGCCCTACCTCGTCCTCGATGTCGACAATTTCACGCAGCATCTCGAGCGTTTCCTGCGCTTCTGCTTCGCTCAACAGGCTGATGGCGAATCCGACATGAACGACGACGTAGTCTCCCGGTTTTGCTTCCGGCACGTATTCCAAACAGGCCTCGCGGACGACGCCCCCGAAGTCCACCTTGCCCATCTTCAGGCCTTCCATTTCGAATATTTCGGTGATTTTACCGGGCACACCCAGACACATACCCAATTCCTCCTTCGCAGACCGGCTGCGATTATCCACTCCCCACAACGAACGACGCAAGCTCCGTCGAGTCTGGTTGATTCCGCTGCAAACGATGGGCAGCGACCGCCGCCTGGCCCAAAGCGATACCCCCATCGTTCGTCGGAACCTGGCGATGGAGGTAGACTCGCAGATCGCTTTGACCTAGCAGATTCATCGTGCGAGACAACAGTACCTGATTCTGCCACACACCGCCACTCAGCACGATATCGCTGATACCTTCCTGTTTCTGCAGCAGGCGGCAGACCCGATCGACCATCTGGGCCACAGCGAGATGGAAACGGGCGGCGATTTGCCCTTGCGCTACGCCTGCACGCAGATCGGCAACGATAGCCTGGATCACGGGGAGCGGATCGATCTGGCTCTCCCGAAGCGCAAATGCATAAGCGCTCTCCTCGTCCATGTCCACCCGGGTTTCGAGTTCGATGGCCGCTTGGGCTTCGTAATTGATACGCTGACGCACATCGGCGAGCGAGGCGACCGCATCAAAGAGGCGACCCATGCTGGATGTCAGCGGCGCGTTCAATTTGATGCGCAGCATGCGCTGCAAAGCCTGGCGTTCATCGTCGGAAGATGCACGAACAGGCGCGAGATCCCCTTGCCATTCCAATCCGGCCTGCTCCAGCCAGGCTAAGGCCAGGCGCCACGGTTCACGCACCGCCGCATCCCCTCCTGGCATGGGAACGTAATCCAGGTGATATGCACGGCGGTAATTGGCGTAATCGGCCAGAAGGAACTCACCGCCCCAGATGGCGCCGTCCTCACCGTAGCCCGTGCCATCAAAGGCGACACCGATCACCGGCCGATCCCCGCACAAACCATGTTCGGCCATACAAGCTGCGATGTGCGCATGATGATGTTGCACGCCGACGGCAGGCATATTTTCCTGCTCCGCCCGTACCAGGGCGTACCGCGTGGCCATGTAATCCGGATGAAGATCGTATGCCAGCGCGGACGGCTGCACCCGAAACAAGCGTTCAAAGTGGCGCACACCTTGTTCAAAGGCTTGCAAGGTCTCGAAATTTTCCATGTCCCCAATGTGGTGGCTGAGAAAGGCATAGCGCTCGCGGGTAAGACAGAACGTATTCTTCAATTCACCACCCGTGGCCAGAATCGACGGCGAGTCCCAGGCCAGACGAATGTGATACGGTGCATAGCCGCGCGCGCGCCGCAGCGGATAGAGGTCATCTTCAGAAATACGCACTACGGAGTCGTCACAGCGGGTTTGAATGCCGCGATCGTGCATCAAAAAGACATCCGCAAGCGGCGCCAGCCGCTCCCGAGATTCTTCATTCTGCGTAACAATAGGCTCTTCACTCATGTTGCCGCTGGTCATCACCAAAGCCGCGGGAAAATTGTCCGCGGCTTCGAGCAGCAGCACGTGCAGCGGCGTGTAGGGCAGCATCACGCCGAGTGTATGCTGCTGGGGTGCGACCGACTCGGCGATTTCCGACTCCGGTCGGCGTTCGAGGATCACGATCGGGCGCTCACGGGCCAGCAACAACGCCCGCTCATTCTCACTGACAAAACAATGTGCTTCTACCGTCGCCAGATCGGGCATCATCAAGGCAAACGGTTTCTCGATGCGCAGTTTTCGTCCCCGCAGTGTTTCGACGGCCTCGGGATTCGTCGCGTCGCAAGCCAGATGGAAACCGCCGAGTCCTTTAACGGCGACGATCTTTCCTTCCATCAGACTCTGGCGGGCATATTCCAGCGCCGCTTCCCGCTCTGCCACGACCTTTCCCCGGACTTCGCACCAGATGTGCGGGCCGCAGGCCGGGCAAGCAATCGGCTGGGCGTGGAAGCGGCGATCTTCGGGATCGTGGTATTCCGCAGCACAATCTGCGCACATCTCGAAAGTGGACATCGTCGTGTTGGGACGATCGTAAGGTATGCCCGTAATGATCGTGAAACGGGGACCGCAATTCGTGCAGTTGATAAACGGATAGCGGTAGCGGCGATCCCGGGGATCGTTCAGTTCGCGGAGGCAATCCGCACACACGCTTACGTCCGGGGAAATGGGTTGAAAGGCGCCCTCGATTTCTTCCGAGTGCACGATCTCGAAAGCGGTAAACCCGCTTGCTTCTATGCTTTCGGAGCGGATGTCGTCGATGCGCGCCAAAGCCGGCGCATCACGCCCCAACGCCTCCAGGAACGTCGACAGCGCAGCACTCGTACCATCGACCATGATATCCACGCCGGCAGACGTGTTGCGGACCCAACCCGTCAGCTGCAGGCGCTGCGCCAGGCCATGCACGAACGGACGAAAACCGACCCCCTGCACGACGCCGTCGATATGGATGCGTGCGCCTTGAATCTCGCTCATTGGAGACATCCTCTTGCCGCTGATGACTCTCGGGCAAATGCCTCAGCAAGCCCCGGATTCATGCGCCGCATCCTCCTTGGGCGCAGCCGCATCCGCTGATGAAACCATCCGGCGATGTGATTCCGTCATTTCCGTTACCCAGCGCAGCCATTCAACCAAACCTACTTCTGTACGGCAGGAAAGTGGAAAAGTCACCAAGCCCGGATTGAGGATTTCCACGCCTCGCTTGAAATATTCCATGTCAAACGCAACGTAGGGCAGCAGGTCGATCTTGTTGATCACCAGGGCATCGACGCCCCGATACATACCTGGATATTTGTATGGCTTATCGTCACCTTCCGGCACGGAAGCGATCAAAACACTTTTATGCACGCCGAGCTGAAAGCTCGCCGGACAAATCAAATTGCCGACGTTCTCGACGATCAACAAATCGATCTGTTTCAAATCCAATTCCTTCAAAGCACCCTGCAGCATCACTGCGTCCAGATGGCATTCGCCACCGGTGTTGATCTGCACGGCAAGCGCTCCCGCAGCGCTGGCGCGATCTGCATCGATCGAAGTAGCGATGTCTCCGTCAATCACGCCCAACCGCAGCCGGGCGGAGAGGCCACGTATGGTGTGTTCGATGAGTGAAGTCTTGCCGGCGCCAGGTGACGCCATCAAGTTCAAGGCAAAAATTTTGTGCGCATCGAGGCGGGCGCGGTTTTCCTGCGCCAATTGATCGTTGGCGCTGAGGATTTTCTCCGCGACAGGAATACGTTCACTCATGTTTCAGCTCCCGCAGGATCGATCCCTTCGGCGACTTCGTCGCTGTCGACGTCAATCGCCTCGACGAAAAATTCGTCTCCTGCTACAACGCGCACCGTTTCACTTCCGCAAGACGGGCAGCCCATTTCGTCTTCCGAAGGAGGGTAGCGATGTTGGCATGCCTGGCATTCCATCTCTGCGGGTATGCGGCGAAATTGCAGTTGTGCATCTTCGGCGATCGTCCCTTCGGCCACCAATCCCCAGTAGAATTGTACCGATTCATCGACGACCGTAGATAGCTGCCCGATGACCAGGTAGATATTGCGGATGCACTTTGCGTCTGCAGCTTGAGCGTGACGCAGTGCAATCTCGAGGATGCTTTCCGTGATCGGAAGTTCATGCATGTCTGCCACCCATTATCCCCGAGGATACCGCCCAGACCTTCACTGTCAATAGTGGTTTATGTAACCCAATAAGAATGAATTCAGTCCAATTTGTTAGGATTCTCGGAACAAAACAGCGCATACGCTTCGAAAGAGAAAGGGCTGCCCATTCCGGGATAGCCCCTTTTAGAAACGAAGATCATACTTTCATCCCCGGGCTCATTCGATTTCAGATGTCACGCTGGCGACCACGACCGGCAGGTTGGGAACAGCATTGTAATACCCGATGAACCGATCCACGAGCGGATCGGAGTGCCCACCAAGATTGTTGGCCCAACGGTAACCGATGGATTGATAGACCAGCTCCGCCGTCACAGTGAACGGACCCTGATGCTCGCCGACGTTGATGACGTATTGGATTTCATCCCCGCCGCCTTCGAAATCGTCATCTTCCTTTGCTTCGCCGCGCACCGCAATGTCCAGATACGGCGCTTGCTTTTCGAACCCGGAAGGCAGCAAACGATTATCTTTGCGGTAGCTGGCCGCTTTGAGCAGCACTGTGGTGACCCGCTTCTCACTGTCCAACAGAATGGCTTCGTAGATCTGCACCTGCTCGGGCTGAACGATGGCATCGTAGTGCTGCTCGTACGTTGTCGCATCTGCATCGTTATCATTACCCACGATGGAACCGTCCGGGTTCGAAGCGCCCGATTCGAAAACCACATCGCCGTTGACGTCTCGCACGACGAAGTGAATCCAGGCACGCCGAGCGGGAAAGCCGGTGGGGAATTTGTGTCCCGCCAGGTTCTCGATCTGCAGATCGGCGGTCAGGTAAACACCTGATAAACGTAATCCCTCGAAGTCAATCGTGGCCGTGTTGTTTTGTAGTTGATCGCGCGTGCGAGCGATGGTCGCCTCGAATTGCTCGCTCGAGGCAGTCAGCGCCAGTTCATCGGGAAACGTGTTCAAAATTTCGAGCATGTAGGCATTTCCCCCCACAAATACGTGGGTCGAGAAAGGACTGCGCAGCACGTCGCTGGTGCTGGCGATTTTTACCCCGCCTTGCGCCTCGGGCATGTGACAATCCTGACAGGCGTGTGTGCGGCGGTAATCGCTGTAGAACCATTCGTAATACGGCACCTGCTCGGGGAATTCACCGGCCAATTGCCCGTTGGCATCCACGTAATTCGTGTAAAGCGTGTGACACGTGGCGCAGAAGGTGGAGTTCGAGAGATGCAAGCCTTGCTCCGGCCGGAAGCCGACGGAATTCTGCATCAGATCCGCTTGAAAATCGTCGATCGTAAATGGCCCGAAAATCAAACGATCGGGTTCCCGCAGTTCGGAATCGATAAGAAAATCTCCGCTGTTGGTCGTCGCCGACCCAAGGCCATCCGCTCGAATTTGATGACACAGCGAACACGAAACCCCATCCATAGCCAGGTTGTGAAGGGGGTGGTCTTCGGAAAGAAAGCTTCCCGAGCCGACGGTGACGACCTGCTCGCCATCCGTCGAGGCAGTGAAACGCGCCATGGGCATGTGACACTTCGCACACTGGTCCTGGATCGAGTCTTCGATCGCGGGGTTTTCGAGAATCTCCCCCGCCACAGAGGCCTGCCAGTACGGATCACGCGCCGCGTTGGCCATGATCGTCGAGCGCCAGTATGCAACCAGCGACACATCCGCACTGGCTTCGTCCGTCATCTTGTCGTGGCAAACGGCGCAGGTGCCGGAAGCCGAGAAGTACGTTCCGCGATCCTGCAGCAGCGGAAGTCCGGCATGCGCTCCTTCCTCGAGCTGTTCGGGGGTAGCCGTGACATACACCGTCGCTGTCGGAGGGGGTGTTCTGGTTGGGCGCTGGGATTGTTCGGGGGTACCTGTCGGCTGGTCCGTTTCCGTCCCTGTGCCACAGGCGCTCAAAACAAGCAGCAACAACAGCGCATAGAATTTCGATCGATTCAAGCCCACCTCCACTAACCCCGCAATGACATGCGATACGTCTATCAGCCCTACAGCTGCCGGAGCGACATTCTCCGTTTCGGCGACGCTGAATTATAACATCGCGAGGTAGCGAGAGATAAATCAACTCAAATGCCGATAACATCACAGCGCAAGACGGATGTGTTGACGAGGCGTCTATGGAATAAACCCAACTCCAGGCGATCCATCATCTTCCATTAATCTTCGGGCGGTAAATTCATTAATGACAAGCGCAGGAACATCTGATCATCTACGTGGGTATCTGCAGTTACGCTGCGCCCAATCATCTCGGAACACAATGAGGTATTCGATGGCAGAAAAAATCAAGAAAAGCGAGGCGGAATGGCGCCAGCAGCTTTCGTCAGTGCAGTATCGCATCATGCGGCAAAAAGGCACCGAAGCGCCATTCAGCGGTAGATACAACAAGTTCAAGGGAGAGGGACTATTTCGCTGCGCAGCTTGCGGTGCCCCCCTCTTCGATTCGGATACGAAATTCAATTCTGGGACAGGTTGGCCGAGCTTCTATCAACCCCTTACAGAAGAAAACGTCCGCACCGAACGAGACATCAGCCACGGCATGCTACGCGAAGAAGTCCTATGCAGTCGCTGCGATGGACACCTGGGGCACGTTTTCAACGACGGACCGCAACCGACGGGTTTGCGCTATTGCATCAATTCTGCAGCGCTGCAATTCGAGGATCGAAAAAGCGACGACTCGGAATAGGCGGAGACGATACTACTTTTGTTCACTATTGTTAGTTGGCGAGCATCTCCGCTGCCGTCTGGCGCGCAATTTCTACGGCGAAGTTCGTGCCCCGATCCCATGGGTAGACCTGGCTCATGCTGGCAAACCACAAACCGGGAATCGGCGTGCGGATGTCGGGAATCGCCTCGGAGTGATTCAATTCGGGCACGGGCTGTGCGTAAGAGGTACGGAACATCCAGGAATCTCGAACCCAATCCGGCTCGAACTTGGGATTGAAACGCTGCAGCGACGGCAGGAATTTATCCAGCAATTGTTCTTTACGCAGCGAGAAATATTCGTGGCCCGGCGCGAGGTAATCCCCACAATAAACGATGTGATCTCCACTGAAGCACGCCGGGGATATGTAATTCGTGTGTTCTACGAGTGAAAGAAAAGGAAAACCGGCTTCCTTGGGCAGATTGTGCCAGTAAACGCCCTTCTCCGACAGCCGATTCTTGAGCGCCAGGATCATCACCACCGCCCCCATCGACTTCATCGCCAACAATCGACCGAGATAGTCTTCCGGCAAACTCGGTGCCAATTTAGCCATCACCGCCGGCGAACTCGTCACCAGGCACTGATCCACCCGGAATGTGTCGCTTTCCAACGCTATCGAAATCCCGCCTTGCGGATCGGCGGCGATATGCTGCACCGGCGCGCGCATTCGAATCTCTACACCTTCCTGGCGCACTCGGTCGGCGAAGTCGTCGATGAAGGCTTGAAAGCCGCCTTCGAACGTCCCCAATCGCGGGGTACGCGCTTTGAAACGCGCCCACATCCAGGCCATGTTGACACGCGCATAATGCTCGCCAAACTTGCTGATTAAAAGCGGCTTCCACAATCGCTCATAGGATTCTTCCCCCATGCTGCGCCGCAGCCAGGAGTCTGCCGTCACCGATTCCAACGGCTTCCAACGGGCGAGGTACTTCAGATAGGCGATCACCGCGCCCATCCACAAGCGGTTCAACGGTGGCAGGCCCGGAAAACGCAGCACAGCCAGCGCAGAATCCAAAGCGTAGAAGTCGCCTTCGTGATAAACAGCCGTGATCGGTCTCGAGAATATCAGGCGTTGTTTCCAGCCCAACTCGTCGATCAATTCGAGAATGTGCCGATCACTGGCAAACCAATGGTGGTAATACTTTTCAACAGACCATTCCCAACGGGGAATCTTGAAGCCACCCGCCAAGCCTCCCAAGGAGTCGCTCGCTTCGAACAGCGTGACTTCTGCGCCAGCGAGCGCCAGATCGTGCGCCGCCGATAGGCCGCCAATTCCACCACCGACGATGGCCACCCTCATGCTTCTTCCTCCAGCTCGATTTCGCTTCGCACTCGTTCCCAGCTGAGCCCCTCCCGCGCCATATAGTATGCACCCAAGAGCGTGATTGGCAACCATAGTGCTGCGTGTAAGACAAGTGTGTAGCTGGTCGCCAGGGATTTCTTAACGCCATACGCCTGCAGGACTGCGATGCCCGGTCGGTCGAACGTTCCTACATAACCCGGGGCGGAGGGAATGGTTGTGGCCAGATTGACGATGCCGTTCATCAGCATCAAAGCAAAGAAGCTCACTTGAAAAGAAAACGCATGCATCACGAACCAATACTTCCCGGTTTCGAGCAGCCAGATCACGACCGATGTCATGAGAACCATGAAGACGTCCAACGGCGAGCGCAATGCAGCAAAACCTTCCAGGAACCGCTCACTCAAATCGATCGTCCGCGAACGGAGACGTTCGGGCAGCAGCCGCGCCGTGAACCACTCCACCACCCGCATCGCACGCCTCGGAAAGACCGCCGTGAGTATAAAGACCAACACCGCGCCGAAGAAAACTACAGTGCCGATAACGGCCAGCGATTGGATGCTACCAGCGAAGCCGGAGTCCGCCGTGAGCGTTGCGAGTTCGGGGAGATTGATGAACACGAAAGCCAACATCACCACGCCATCCAAGCCGCGTTCTACGAGGATCGTCGCCAACGAGGCGGATATGGCGACAGCCTCACGGCGCCGTAAAACGTATGCTCGCAGGAGCTCACCCGCCCGCACGGGATAGATGTTGTTGCCCATGTAGCCTATGGCGACGACCGGGAATATGGACTTCGTGGAGATGGATTTAATTGGACGCAGGAGATAATGCCAACGCCAGGCGCGTGCAACGACGGCCAGAAAATAGATAGCGACGCCCGGTATCAACCACCAGTAGTGCGCACTGCGGATGATTTCCCAGGCGTCCGCCAGATGAAAACCACGCAGCGCATCCCAGAGCAAGACTGCACTGATGGCCACACCCAACCAAAATTGCCAGCGTTTCACCGTAGCTCCTATGGAATCGGCGGGGTATTCCTAACCCCGCCGCCACTGGATTTTACCATCGAATCAAGAATCGCAAATTGTACGCAAATGTGACTCCGGTATCGTCAACACTTTCGGAAAGTCTACTGCTCCAAACGGCACGGGCGATTTCAATCCAATTGAAATCGCCCGTCTGCATCTTTCTTGAAAATCTATTTCGTTCCGTTCACATTCACGAAACTTCGATCGGTACAGGCAGCATCCCTTCGAGAATACGCTCGAGAGCCATCGTGTGACTGCACACACCGCGGGTTACGAAGAAATTGCAATCGCAGGACCAAAATCCATCATTAAATTCGACGCTATGGGGATTGTTATCCCCGTCAAACGTTACGCGGAAATCTTGAATACAAATACGGTCCCGTTCTTCTGCGTAGCGCTTTGCCTTTTCGATCTTGCCAATCATCCCATAATCCATCGCTCCTCCTTAGTATTCCAATAGGTATGCAAGTAAAAAGGGCACGCGCGTCTCAGCAGCGTGCCCCATCGAGGCAAGTATTCACTTGTTGGCCCAATCCGCTCATGGCGAATGTTCCTCCTCTACATGTAGTATAAAACAGCGTGGGCGTCGAAGTCAATCAACGCTTTCCATACGCACCTTCGACGCTCAAAACACGTGTACCGGCCATTCCCCCCTTGGGTTTATCACCGATCTTCAAGCAGGTTTTGCAGTTCGCGCATTTGTGCGATAACCATACAGTCGGCATCGGGAAAGATGCCTTTCGGATCGTAGAGAATCGGCGTCATTCCCGCCTGGCGCGCACAAACGACATCGGCGTAATAGTTATCGCCCACATAGACGATCCCTCGGGTTGGGCTGCGGCGATCGAAGCTGCGTGCAGCAGCAAGCGCGGGTCGGGTTTCCAGTAATCCACCTCACCCGCCGCGAGGGAAAATTCAAAGTAATCGCTCAAACCCAAATCGTCGAGTATGGATCCCAACGCCTCAGCGCGATTGGAAACCACCGCCAACGATCGCCCACCTTCTTTTAACGCCCGCAACATCGGAACGACGTCATCGAGAATGTGATCTGCAGGCTCGTATTCTGCAAACATCTTTTCCGTGATGACAGAGGCCAATCGTTCGGCTTCCGCATCTGCGGCGCCCAAAACCTTCAAATGGCGGCGAGCGTGATTCTTCCAAAACGCGCCGTTGAGGTTCCAATCGCCATACTTCTCTAAGTCTTGCAGCAGTTCGGAAGACGACGCCCAATACACGTGCGTCCAGCGTTCCGCCTCGCGTCGCCGCGCCGGCGTTGAATGAAGCCCATGCTGCTCTGCCAGGTCGTAGAAATATGTCGTCGCGCCCGGCTCGCTGTGCCGCAAGGTGCCATCCAGATCGAAGAACAACGTGGTTATCGATGCCTTCATGTCCTCCAGCTGACGTACGAAAGCGCCGCGTGGATCCAAGCAGACCTCCAATGAACGTGAAATGATTCGAAGATTCTATCACACGCATTCCCGGCTCATTTCTCCCCCGCATTACCTCCGGCAGTTTACAAAAGCTTTGCATGGGCTTAATACGGAGATTACCCCTGCGCTGGAGAATTCTGGTGATGGATAAAACATTGAAACGCCTCGAACGTACGGATATATTTTTGAGCCTGGCTTTGGCAGTGACTGCGTTCCTCGCCTACCTGGCTACACTGACCCCCAGTCTTTCCTATCAAAGCCCGGATGGGAACGAACTTGCCACCATCCCCTATGTCCTCGGCCTGGCACATCCACCCGGCTATCCACTCTACACGTGGCTGGGAAAAATCTTCACCTGGCTGCCCTTCGGCGACATCGCCTACCGCATGAACCTGATGAGTGCCCTCTGCGCCGCATGCGCCGTGGCGGGTTTGTACCTGATCGTTTCCATGCTACTGCAGCCGCGGATTGCTTCCTCGGCTTTGCGCCGTGCGAGCGCAGCCTTCGCCGCGTTGATCTTCGCCTTCTCTCCAACCCTCTGGTCGCAAGCGGTGATTTCCGAGGTCTATGCAGTGAACGTCGCCATGATCGTCATCAGCTTGCTCCTGCTGCTGCGTTGGGAGACGACACGCCGCGATCGTGACTTCTTCCTCTTCGCTCTGATCTACGGCCTTTCGCTGGGCACGCACATCTCCAATTTGGGCTTTGCACCTGCAATTGCGCTATACGTACTGCTGACCGACCGATCCGGACTGAAACGACCCTCCTGGTGGATCGCTGCTGTCGCCGGCTTTTCACTGGGCGCGGCGCAGTACTTGTGGCTGCCTTTGCGCGCCGCGGCACTCAGCGACCAAGGATTACTGCGAAATGCACCGCTTTCGCTCAAAGGATTCTACGATTACACGCTCGGCGCCTTTCCCCAATTGAAGTTCGCCTTCGAGCTGTCCGAACTGCCTGACCGCGTCGTCGTATACATCTACTTGCTGTGGAACCAGTTCGGCCTGATCGGCGTGCTGCTCGGCGTAACCGGGCTGTTCGCGCTGCTCTACCGGCGAACCCGCCACTACTTCCTGCTGCTGGGAATGTATCTGGTCCATACCTGGTTTTTCATCCAGTATCGTGCCTTCGACCTGGAAGTCTTCTTCATCCCGGCCCACTTCCTCTGGGCGATTTTCATCGCCTTCGGATTGGCCGAGTGGATGCGCATAATCGAAAGCTGGCTACACCGATTGGGCGCAGGACAGATTGCCAAAGTCACCGAATGGGCGTTGGCCTGCATCGTCATCGCCATGGGCTTCTTCCCCCTACTGAAAAATTTCTCGTCCAGCGATCGATCGGACGACATCAATACGAACGATTTTTACGCCAACGTGTGGGAGTACCTGCCTGAAAACAGCACCTTGCTCTCGCAGGGAGGCGTCATGGGATACGATGCCTTTTACTGGCAGCTGGTGTACGACACGCGCCCCGATGTCCTCCTGCCTGCCCTCCCAACACACCAGCCTTCGCTTGCCGATCTGCAGGGCGGCGAGCTGTTCAGCACCACCCCGTTGAACGGGATCAATCAAAACAGAGCTCCCGGCGCCTTGCCGAAGGACCTGCTCCCTGCCAACAGCTGGCAAACGCCGGTGCTCGTTGGAAGCCAGGGTGTGGAAAGCAAACGCAATCGACTGGTCCTCTATCAACTCAGTCGAGAAGCGCCAACGCTCGTGGTGGACAGCGCACAGCCGGATCTCGAAATCCATGCCGATTTGGGAAACCTGACCCTTCTCGGGGCCGACATCTCCGACGGTCCATTGGAAAGCGGTGGACGCTTGCATTTGATCCTCTATTGGACAATCCGGCGCCTGGAACCAATCACCCTGACTACCTATCTTGGGGAACAGCCGCTCGCGACACACGAACTCGGCTTCGGCAATCTCCAGCGCTACGACTCTGAGGTTAAAGCTGTGGCGGATGGCGTGATCGTCGAAGATTACTGGTTGGTCATTCCGTCGACCGTTCAACCGGGTTCACACACGCTAAACATACAGATCCAGGGAATTGAAAACTCTCTTGAGATCGGTGCTATCGACGTAATTAACGAACAGGAGACAATGGAACGATGGCTGCGAATCGCAAATTAATCATCGCGGGTGGCGTGATATTGATCGTGGTTTTACTCGTCGGCGCTTTCTCGCTTGGTGTGTACATCGGCCGCTACGGCGTCAGCGCGGATGGCTTACACTACCAGGCCGCGAGCGGCGCGCCGCAAATCGATCGAAGTCGTCTCACCCGGCCGGCGGGTATCCCGGACGGCGAACCAGACATTACGGGAATGATTCGTGGAGGCTCCCGGGACGGGATTCAGCTTGCCACGCAGCAAGGGCCCAAATGGATCGAAATCGATGCGAACACCTCCATCATGGAAATTTCCGGAAGCGAACTCAAAGTGACGGATTTACACCCCAGAGATCTCGTCGCTGTTTTTGGTGAGTTCTCTGTGGACGACGGCAGCACGCTTCTCGCAACGCACATCGTACGACTTCCACAGCGCTGACCTACGAAACCCTCAGGGACAAGGGTATAATTCACCCACTCGCATCCCTGAGGAGCATCTTGAGCGAATCAGAATCACGCAGACGATCTGGCAGCAAGGGCGGCGGTTTTTTTGATGGCCTCTCGTTGAGAGTCCGATTGATCCTGCGTCTGATGCGCGACCCGCGCATCAATCCATTCCTAAAACTTCTTCCCATCGGTGCCTTACTCTACCTCGTGATTCCGGAACCCATCATCGGTCCCATCGACGACGTCTTTTTGCTCTGGCTGGGGACGACACTTTTCGTCGAACTCTGCCCACAGCACATCGTCCAAGAACATTGGGCCGAACTCACCTCCGTCATCGACGCAGAGTGGCGTGAGATCACAAACAACGAATTGGACAATTCGGATGCCGATGATTAATCGGTCAGCTTTGCAAGCGCTGTTCATCCCGCGCTGCCTGCAAGTCCATCATCGGATCAACGCGCCATCCGTGCGTAATTTATGCTAATGTATGAAGGGCTTCAATCTCAAAATCGTCCACAAGGAGACCGCCATGACTACAACCTTCATGACCTCCCCAAAGCACTACATCACCTCCGAATCCGTGACGGAGGGTCACCCAGATAAGATCTGTGACCAAATTTCCGACGCGGTACTGGATGCAATTATCGCCCATGATCCCTCCGCCAGGGTTGCCTGCGAATGCGCCGTGACGACGGGCCTGGTCTTCGTCACCGGCGAAATCACGACGAACACGTACGTCGAGATCGCCGAAATCGCCCGCCAAACCGTTCTCGACATCGGTTATAACCGCGCCAAGTACGGTTTTGACGGAGAGACCTGCGGTGTGATCGTTTCGATTAAAGAACAAAGCGCGGACATCGCCCTTGGCGTCGACAAGGCACTCGAATCCAAGAAAGGCGAAATGAAAGCCAAGGATGAACTTGAGACCCTCGGCGCCGGCGATCAAGGCATGATGATCGGCTTCGCCTGTACAGAAACGCCGGAATACATGCCCTTGTCGATTTCGTTGGCCCACAAACTGTGTAAACGCCTGACGGCGGTCCGTAAGGAAGGGATCCTGCCTTACCTGCGACCGGACGGGAAAAGCCAGGTAACCGTGGAATATTCCAAAGGCGTTCCGGTGCGTGTGGACACAGTGCTCATCTCCTCGCAGCATCACGCAGACGTGACCAGCGAAAAAATCTACGAAGACATCGTCGCCAACGTGATGAAACCTATCGTCCCTGCCGAGCTGCTTGATGACGATACCCGCCTGCTCGTCAATCCCACCGGACGGTTCGTGACGGGTGGACCCAAGGGTGACTCCGGGCTTACGGGCCGTAAAATCATCGTCGACACATACGGCGGTGTCGCCCGGCACGGCGGCGGCGCTTTCTCCGGAAAAGACCCCACGAAAGTCGATCGCTCGGCAACTTACATGGTGCGTTACGTTGCCAAGAACTTGGTCGCCGCGGGCATCGCCGAACGCATGGAAGTGCAGGTCAGCTACGCCATCGGTATGGCGCAGCCCACCAGCATCGCCGTGGAGACCTTCGGCACCGGTAAAATCCCGGACGAGAAAATCATCGAACTCATCCGCGACAACTTCGACATGCGCCCCGGCGCGATCATCCGCCACCTGGATCTCCGGCGTCCGATCTATCGTGCGACAGCCGCCTATGGGCATTTCGGGCGGGATGATATCGATGCGCCCTGGGAACGCTTGGACATGGTCGACAAGCTCAAAAAGCAAGCCGGCTTGAAATAGCGTAATTCTCATCACAAACCAAATTACCGTCGGATCGACCGCAGTGTCACGATCTCGTCACACGTTGTGTGCAAATTCGTGAGGCATACTTGCACGTAGAAACACGATCGAATGGAGAAGACCGAGCGAAATGCAACGCAGCAGCACGAACCTTCCAACCTTCGAACCACGCTGTTCGGCGACGACGATCGGCAGCCTGCCCCACAAGGACGTCGAGCGAGGCACGCAGCTCATGTTGGCGAGCACTCCGAGCATCCCCTCCTGGGTTCAATTCCCGCGGCGCGCCTTCCACGAAAACATGATGGTCCAGTTCACGGAGGGTATGCCCGCCCTGGTACACGACGGTGAGCGTGTGTACTTCGACACCCAGGCTCCCGACTATACCGATCAGCTCACGCAGTTTTACGATCGCTATCTCAAAGTGATGGAGGCAGGCGACCCGGACGCTTTAGCCCATTTTCGCATCTCGACGGCGTACGCCGCCGGATTCGAAGCCTTCATTCAGCAACTGCCCGCTGCCATCGATTCGGTGGTCATGCTCAAAGGACAAGTCACCGGACCATTCACGCAGGGAATCAACCTGCTGGATCAAAACCGGCGTTGTGCCTATTACGACGAGACACTTCACGACGTGATCGTTAAAACAGTGGCACTCAAAGCCAAATGGCAGCTCACGCAGCTCGGCAGGTTTCAGAAGCCGCTCATCATCTTTCTCGACGAACCTTCACTGCTTGGCTTCGGCTCCCAAACCTTCATCACTGTCAGCGAGCAGGACATCATCGGCGACATCAACGAGGTGGTTTCCCTGATCCACGCCCATGGCGCGCTCGCCGGTGTACATTGTGAGGAAGATACGGATTGGTCGCTGCTCATGGCCACGGATCTGGACATCCTGGACTTCGACGCCTACGATCATCTCCGGGCGATGACACTGTATCCGCATGACCTGAACGAGTTTTTTGAGCGAGGCGGCGTACTGGGCTGGGGCATCGTGCCCACCCTGGATATGGAAGCGGCTTCAACCGAAACCGTCGAAACGCTTCTTACCCGTTTCGAGGCGGGTCTGGACCGCTTCGAAGAGAAAGGGTTCGAACGTTCGACCCTTCTAACCCGAGCCTTGATCACGCCCAGCTGTGGCGCCGGTGGCGTACTCACTGAACCACTGGCCGAACGTGTTTTACAAATATTGCCGCAATTATCCCAAACGCTGCGGGAGCGCTATGGCCTGGAAGCAGAATGATAACGGGGGGTAAAATTGTGGGCTGGCGGCATTCGGGTGCAGATGCCACCAACCCACTTTTCTTTGGAGTTCGAGCGAACTCCGCAGTTGTTACTTGTTTTTCTGATAGTGTTTACGCACGCATCCCCAATCGAAATCGCAGGTTCCTTTATACATTGCCCAAACTGCATCTTCACTAACACCAAATTTACTCGCAATCTGAGCCGCTGTGCGTTGATCTCGTTCCTCCTGGCGTGCGGCCTGATCCTTTTCGCGAGATTGCTTGCGATACTCCTTGACACCCATTGCTAAAATTTCTTCGGCACTCACACTGTCATCAGCAAGTTGATAGGCCTGCTTGATGTCGCCCCAGCTGTGACCCGCTTCAACCGCGCCCAGGACATCAACCCAATCGATACCCAATTGATCGGCAGATTTGGCTGCATGCTTTATATCGCTTAGGCGAACTCCTTCGGCGAGGTAGGCATCCAAAGTAGTCGGATCGACGCCTAGTTCCTGCGCCGTGCGGTACAGCTGCCCGATTTCTCCTGGGCTGGCGCCGGCACCCAAACGTGCCAGGGCGTCTTCAAAATCGGTGTCGTAACGAACGGCATAGCGCAAAGCAGTACGGACATCAGCAAATTCGTATTCCCCGCTCCTGACCAGATCCATTAACTCGGTAAGGCCAATCGAATCCATGGCATCCGCATAGCGATCGAGTTGAACCAGCAAACCCCAACCCGTGCCGTCTAAATGCCAATCGCGGATTTCTTCCCAGGTGAGATCTTCGACGCTCTCCGCCAACTTGATGGCATGATTGAGAATACCGAATCCCAATTGCGATCCCGTGAGACCGCCGACAAAGATGTCGTAAATTTCCTCACAGGTGTAGAGTGTCTCGGCTTGATCCGGAAAAAGCTCGTTGACACCATCGGCGATTTTCTGAGCGGCGGGGTGACAGCTACCTTCACCATGCTCATCATCCGCATCACTTCGAAGAACGGGTAAAGTAGCCGAGGCCGAGAAGCCACAAAAATCGGTCACCTCAACCTGCACCACGACCTTGCCCGGTTCGGAATAGGTATAGCTGGCAGCGCCCGGCGATTGCGGGTCGCCCGACTCATCGAGAACGCCGTCTCCGTTCAGATCCCAGGCATAGGTATAGGGCGCCGTACCTCCCTCAACCCCCGCCGAAAAGGTAACGATCCCATCGCTCTCCGCATTGAGCAGCGGCGGGAAGGGATCACTCGTCAGATTCACGGATGGTCCGTCAATCGTGACGGTGCCGCTTGTTTGCACACTTACCGTGCCGTCCGTCACGCTGAGCGACCAGGCGTAATTGCCTGCCGCCAGATAGTCGTGAACGAGAACATGGGGGAAATCGCTCATGCTCTCCTCCACAACCACAATATCATCGTCGAAGTTCCAGTTCAGATCATACGACGCCGAGTCTCCCGGAGCTTTCAACACAAATTCGACGCTCGAACAATTCACCGTCGTATCCACTTCCAGCGGGTAACTTTCTTGGGCACCGGCGACCGTCGCCGGCACCAGGAATGTCAGCAGCATGATGCATGTGAAAAATTGCGCTCGCTTCATAATCCAATCCTCCACGGCACTCGTAGTTTGGGTATGTCAGGTTAGTTTCTCGACTCCAACAGGACGTGTATACTCGATTCCGATTTCAATCTGGCTAACGTTTGTGCCGCCTGACTGTTACTCGAGTGAACAAGGTACCATAGTCCTATGATCGCTTCGGTGTAACAATTTCAGATACCTTACGTTGTTATGAGTAGAACAAGTGCAGCCATTACCCGATGACGCCCTCTTGATCTCCCTGGCAAAAGCCGGTGATATCGAGGCGTTTGGAGAGCTTTACACCCGCTATCTCGACCCGATTTTCCGTTACATCCGTACGCGGGTTAGCGAAGACCAAACAGCAGAGGACCTCACCGAAGAGACTTTCATTAGGGCGTTTCAGGCACTGGGCAAGTACGAAGAGCGAGGTCTACCGTTTTCAGCGTATCTGTACCGGGTGACGAAAAACCTTTTGGTGGACCACTATCGAAAACACAAGGATGAAAAAGCCCTCGAATTTGCCAATCAAATACCAGCGCCAGACATCATTTCGGACGACAAAATCATTAAAGCAGAAAGATACATCATGCTAGGTCGAGCGTATGCACAATTACCGGAAGATTACCAGGAGGTTATCCGCCTGCGTATCATCCTCGGCATCTCGACTGCGGAGGCGGCAACCTGGATGGATCGCAGTGAAGGCGCGCTGCGTGTCCTGCTTCACAGGGCACTCAAAGCCTTACGGCAGCAAATGTTGAACGATGGATGAAAATAAGAACCCAAGCCTGGCGCAGATTTTAGACGACTGCATCTCCCGGCTTCAAAGCGGAGAGGATGCTGTAGATGCCTTGCGGCGTGATTACCCGCAACACGTGCAGGACTTGGCTCCGTTGGCGGAGATCGCGCGCCAGATGCAAACGGATTTTCATGCGCCAGCACCCAGTGAAAATTTCGCACGCAACTCTAAAATCCGGCTGCTGAATCACCTACGCGCCGCACATGTTCCCACGACAGCAGCTAAATCGCGAGCCCATTCAAGCAAGCGCTTTTCGTGGCGACCAGCCCGAGCAATTGCAACGCTCTTTATCGCATTCATGCTGGCAATCACTTCCACGGGATTGGCCTGGGCTTCGAGCGACGCACTGCCCGGAGATGTGCTCTATCCCGTCAAACGGAGTGTGGAAGAAATTCGCCTCGGGATTACCTTCAGCAAAAGCGGCGACGCCGAACTGCTGAACGCCTTTACGACCGAGCGCATGGACGAAATCGAAGCGCTCATTTTTGCAGGTCGTGACGAATACCTCGCAGAGACTCTCGAGGACTACGAAGCCATGCTTGATCGACTCGTCGTGCAGGTGACGGCGCTAAACCAGACCGAGGACCAGGGCGCACTCGAAGATCTCGCATTTAACCTTTCGCACCAGATTCAAGTTCTCGAGCGAGTGAAAACCAATGTGCCCGAGAACCTGCAAGCGAAAATGGAAGAAGTCAAGGAACAAACGCAGCACGGGAAGGACGTTGTCGAGACCATTCGCCAGGGTGGAAATCCAAGCGATCTGGCACCCGGCCAAATCAAGAAACAGACGCCGCAATCGGATCCAGATGAAGAAAGCCAAGGCTTGAGCAAGACAAAAACCCCGAAACCGAAAAAGGAGAAAACGCCTGGTCCTCCCCCATGGGCGAATCCGGGAGACCAGGATAAAAAAGACGAAGATTAACCATTCGTCGCTCTGAGCAGCCGAGGTTCACTTCCCAGCCAGCGGCCGAACTCAATCAACCTTTGATCAACCTTGCAGCAGAATACGCAAACCAAGAGCCACGACGACAAAGTTGCCGGCCAGACTCAGCGCAACACGAACGCGGGGTGAAATTCCCCTTCGCAATACCGCACCAACGAGTGCCAACAGGCTCTGCCAGGAGAAGGATGCAAACCCGGCGCCAAGCACGAAAATCGTTCGCTCTACAATCGTACTGGAATCCCCCAACGCGCCACCGAGGATCAGCGCACTGAAATAGATAACAGTCAACGGATTGACTGCTGTAAGGAGTAAAAACTGCACGTAAAGTTTCCAATACCCGGCCTCGGCATCTGCGCTCTCTTTTGGTGCAACGATCCGAAAAGAACGCCGCAAACCGAATAAACCCAACACGACAAGCAGGATCGAACTTGCGATACGAACAGATTCGGCATATGGTTCCAGATAGGTCCCCAGTACACTCCCCGCTACAGCGGCCAACGCGGCGAAGAGAAAATCTACAGTCGCAGTGCCGCTTCCAGCGACGAAACCCGCAGTAAACCCCTTGCACAGTGTCGTTTCCACTATTAATACAGAGATGGCGCCGACTGGAATGGCAATACCGTATCCGGCCAACATACCCTCAATCAAGATTGAAGTCATCTCTTTTCAGCATTCCGATCATCAATTAACCAAGGCGGGCGATATCACGCTAGCGATCGACTACGGTCCCGACGAGATCGTACGGCATGGCACTGTCGATCCGCACGGGCAGCATTTCTCCCAGCGGATATTCGCCTTCCATGACCACCAAACCATCGATTTCCGGCGCATCCCGAAACGATCGACCGAGTGTGATTCCATCCCCAACACCTTCCGTCAGAACCGGGAGCACACGTCCGATGAAAGATTGATTCTTTTCCAAGGATACCTGTTGTTGTAAGCGCATCAAACGATGGCGCCTCTCTTCTTTCACATCTAGCGCAATGGGGTCTCCCAACGATTCGCTCTCTGTCCCCACTTCCGGAGAAAAGGTGAAGACACCTACGCGATCGAAGCGGACTTCCGAGATGAAATTCAGGAGCGTCTCGAACGCCTGCTCCGTTTCATTGGGATAGCCCACGATGAACGTCGAGCGAACAGCTACGTCTGGCACAGCGCTGCGCAATTTCGCCAGCGTTTCATGCACCCACTCGATGTTCGCCGGACGCCGCATGCGGCGCAGCACCTCGGGATGTGCGTGTTGCAGCGGCATGTCGATATAAGGGACGACCTGAGGATAACTGGCGATTGCCTCGATCAGGCGATCCGTTACACAACCGGGGTAGGCGTAGAGTATGCGCAGCCAATCGACCTGCGGGACTGCCTCCACCAGATCCTCGATCAACTTTGCCAGCCCGTCCTTGATACCCAGGTCATGGCCGTAATCCGTCGTGTCTTGTGCAATGAGATTGATTTCCCGTACACCGCGATCCTGCAAGCCCCTCGCATCCGCGAGAATCCGCTCGGGAGGGCGGCTCACGGCCGTTCCCTTGATCAAGGGGATGGCACAAAAAGCACATGGACGTCGGCATCCGTCGGCGATTTTCAAGTATGCGCTTGCACCCTGAATCGCCGTGCGCGGCACGTCATCCTCCTCGTGGCCAACTCCGTGTTCTTCCGGCAGGTGGTAAGGGGTTTGAGGTGTCTTACGCTTGCGCAGTGATTCGACGAGGTGCACGATGTCCATCCAGCGCCGAGTCCCCAGCAATCCGTCGATGCCCGCCACTTGTTGGGCGATCGCAGCCCCTAATCGCTGGGTGAGGCAACCCGCAGCGATCAGCATTTGTCCTGGCCGTTTGAGATCGGCGAGACGGTGGATTTCGGAGAGCGATTCTTGGCGCGCCGCTTCGATGAAGCCGCACGTGTTGACGATGATCACATCCGCATCAGCCACGCCGTCGGCGACGTGGCAGCCGGTTCGTGCGAGCATTGCGGCCATGGATTCTGAATCGACGCTGTTCTTCGCACACCCCAGCGATACGAGATGGAAACGCAACTTCACAAATCCGCCTCGGGGGTTTGCTGCGAGGTGGGAGACGTCGCCGGGGTATCCGTCGCAGGAGGCGAGGCCGTGGGAGTTTGAGTCTGCGTGGGCGTAGGAGTGAGGACCCCGTCCAAGGTCCAAACTCGAATCACAATTTGGCCTACATCCCCCATCGTTCCTTGATCCTGACCGTTGTAATAGATACGCACGCCTGCGCCGTTTCCGGTTGTGACTTCAACAGATACCTGGCCCGTGAAGCTCTGCTCTTCTCCGGGCAGCATTCGTCCGCTGAAAGCTTCTTCGCCATCTACCAACACACGTACCCAGGCACGTTGCTTTGCTAAAATTCTCAGATTAACTTCACTGTTGAGTCCCAAGACGAGTGGCTGCGTGGGCACTTCAACCTCGATTTCGAATGTTGCTTCGCCCGGATTGGCAGGAATCAACGTCGATTGGGCTGTTGCCGTTCGCGTTATCGTGGGGGTCTCGCTGGGAATGAAAAACGCCATGGCTTCGTCCGTATCCTGTGCGCCTTGGCGGATCGACTGCATCAGACGACTGCTTCCCCAGATCAAGAGTGCTATAACGGCCAGGATGATCGTAGCCGTGATAAAGAGGTCGAAAGAAAGCCAGCGCGGTCGGCTGGAGTGAATCTGCACAGACGGTCCACTTCTCGATTCCCGCTGCGCCGCCGGATTGCGCAACCTCGGACGACGGGATTGCAGTTTCTCCGCGTATTCAAGCAAAATCGCATCTGAATCCAGCCCGAGAAAATCGGCGTAATTCCCGAGGAAACCTCGCACCTGCACGGGCGACGGCAATGCATCGATATCCCCCCGTTCGAGAGCCGCCAAGTGATAAGTACGGATGCGAGTTGCTTGCTCGACCTCTTCCAACGTAATACCGAGTCGCTCGCGAGTATCTCGCAGTCTCTGACCAATCTCCTTCATATCCGCCTGGAATTAAACAATACCACCAACCACGGGACGGAGTGTTAACCGCGTTGGTGGTATTCGAACGAGCCGACTAGGATTTTTCGTCGTCGGCCGACTCGGCGGGTTCGCCTTCGGCACTCAAATCCTCTTGAGCCTGCTCTTCGGCGAGCTCCGTCTCGGGCTCTACCGCTTGCTCTTCGATCTCGAGTTCGGCCTTCAATTCCGCAAACGCTTCAACCGACTCCGCAGGAACTCCTTCCTCAATCACTTCGTACGCTGATTCAGGCGGCTCGCCTTCACGATGGACAATGACCTTGATCTGCGGTACCAAATCAACCGTTAAACGAATGTCCACCTCATGGACACCGAGTGCTTTGATGGGTTGGCTGTCGATTTGTCGGCGATCGACCGTTACTTTGGAAGTCTCTTCAATGGCATCCGCGATCATGGCCGTCGTAACCGAGCCATAGAGTCTGCCCATCTCTCCGGCTTTAACCGGGAAGAGTAACTCCAGACCTTCCAGCACTTCAGCAACGGAGCTCAGTTCCTGATTGAGCCGTGCTCTTTCCACGGTCGCTTTATCGCGAATCCGCTCGGCCTGCTTCAACATCCCCGGTGTGGCTAATGCGGCCAGCCCCTGCGGGAGCAGATAATTGCGCCCGTATCCGTCGGCCACTTTCCTGATGTCACCGGCACGACCTAATTTGTATACATCTTTCAGGAGAAGTACTTTCATGGGTATCCAAGCCCTTTCTAGAAAATTTGAGCGCCTCATTGGGCGCTCGAGGGCGAAGGGTACAACGCCCTAGCCAAAGAATTCTACCAGAGCCTGTTGCTCTGGTCAAAGTGTAATGGGGGCCTTTTTGGAGCGGCGGTTGATTCAATCTCCCTGCGAATTTTCATGCGCGCCGACGGTCTTTTCCATCACGACGCCATCCTCTCCATCGGTGTAATAGCGTGTCCAAACATCGACTTCGACGTAGCCGCAATTTTGGTAGAGACGCTTTGCTGCCTCGTTGGAGTTGCGCAGCGTCAAACGCATGCGCGGCATGGCAAGTTGTTGCTCACAGGCGATTAACAAGCTGCGACCAATACCCCGGCGTTGAAAGTCGGGATGGACCCCGATCGAGGCGATCCAACCCAGACTTTCTCTACGCCGCCGGTCACCGATTACGAATCCGATCGGCCTGTTTTCTACCACAGCCTTGAGACGGACGATTTCCGGAAACGTAAGTGCCGCCAAACAATCGATCCAGGGCCAAGCATCACGGCCAAAACAGGCGTTCTCCAAAGATATCAAGGCGGAGAGATCGCGCCAGGTCGCTCGCTCGACGAGAATCCCGGATCGTATTGCCGGTCCCTCACCCAGCGTAATTTATTTCTCCTTGCCCAAGCGGAAATTCTCCAGCAAGCTGGTGAATTCCATCGGGAAGATGAACTTGGTCGCCGGGCTGGTACCCATGGCCTTCAAAGTCTCGAAATACTGCAAGGTCATTGTCTTCTGATCGATGGTGTTGGCAATGCTGTAAATCTTGTCCAATGCCGCCGCAAAACCTTCCGCTCGCAGCAGTTGGGATTGCCGATCGCCTTCCGCACGCAGGATGTTCGCCTGTTTATCACCGTCGGCTTTCAGAATCGCAGCTTGTTTCTCGCCGTCCGCGACGTTCACCGCCGCTTCTCGCGTTCCATGAGATTCCGTGACCACCGCACGACGTACACGCTCTGCCGTCATTTGGCGATTCATCGCATCCTGCACTTCACGCGGCGGGATGATCTCCCGGATTTCCACGTTGGTGACTTTAACACCCCAGCGTTCCGTGACTTCATCCAGCTTCACGCGCAAGGTTTGGTTGATGTGGTCGCGCTGCGAAAGCACGTCGTCGAGCGGGATGGCGCCGATTACAGAACGTAGTGTCGTGGTAGCCATACCCTGCGCAGCAACCTCGAAATTGCCAATATTCAGCACACTTTGCTGGGCATCGACAATCTTGTAATACCAAATGAAATCGATGGCGATGGGTGCATTGTCCAACGTGATCGACGTCTGGTGGGGAATCTCACGCACTTGCTCTCGCAGCTCCACCTTCACGCCCCTGTCGATAAAAGGGATCAGCAAGACCAAACCAGGACCACGTTCACCCACACAGCGACCCAGACGAAAGACCACTAGGCGTTCATATTCCTGAACGATACGAATAGCGCTCGAGAATATCGCTAACCCGAACAAAGCGAAGACGCCGATGATACAGTAAATGACCCAATTTCCCATATCTTCCTCCTTTTTTTTGGTTGAACAAGCTAAGCAGTCATTCAGCGGATTCTACGATAAGAATAAGTCCTTCCCGGCCGCAAACCCGCACTTTCGTTCCCACGTCTAAAGGCGATTCGGCCCGTGCCGTCCATAGCTCACCGGAAACGTAAACCGAGCCGGTTGGATCGAGCGGTGTACGAACCTCACCGATTGCGCCCTGGAGTTTAGATAAATCCATCACAGGACTCGATTTATAGGCAACGATGGAATTTCGCAGCGCAATCCAAAAGTAACCCATGGTCACAGCCGATGCGGATATTGCCACCGCGGGATGCACCGCTACACCACCCTCTTCCGAACGGAAGAGAAATACCGAACCCACACAGAACGCGGCAGCTGAGAGCAAGAGCCACACTTCTTCATGCGATAAACGCAGCGCCAAAAAGAGAAAGACGATGCCGAGTAAGAGTACGATGATCGCCCACCAGTTGATCTCTACGTATCGCATCCCGAAACCCGCCGCAACGAAAGTAAAAAATGCCAGGACTTCCAGTGTGCCCGTGCCGGGGCTGACGATGGCCAGGGCGGTCAACCACAAGCCGGCCACCAGCACGAGATACAACAAGTTCGGGAATAAAGGAGAACCGGGAAAATCCATGTCAAACCTCCTTCAGGATACAATTCGCCTCAGCACTCTCAGCATATCGGGCATATTGAATCCGACATACCGATTAACCGACATTCAGCCGACATTTCACACAAGCCGGGTGTCGATTTCGAGGTGGGAGCTTTTCGCCGTTCCACACCAGCAGGAAGCGCCAGGCACCGCAATTCTCCTACCTGCCTCGTGTTTGGGGTTGTTTTACAATCGCTTTTCGTACATGCGATAGGTTTTATAGACTTTCGCGCCAAGCATTTGCATCGACCGATTCATCATTTCGTTGTTCTCGAGGATCCAACTACTTTCCGCCATCTTGTAGCCCTTCGCTTTCGCCCGTTTCGCAGTCTCGAGATACATCATCGCATCAATACCTCGGGCCCGGTGTTCGGGCATCACGCCCAAAGCAAAAACGCGAATCCATTTCATCTTGCTGCGAATCTTCCAATGCCAGACGAGTTTGAGCATCGTCAACAACTCGGGCTCTCCGGGACGGGGATAAGCAAGGTGTAACGGCGCACACATATCCGGCAAGGTTAGACCCACACCCACAACCTCGCCCTCATGCTCTACCATTAACGCCAGATCGGGATCCAGTATCTGCTTCAGTCCGGCGGCGATATGTTCGATTTCAGCATCGTTCGGAGGCACGAAACCCCAATTCCGCTCCCAGGAGCTGTTGTAAACACGTTTGAAGCGCTCGACTTCCTTGTCGAATTCTTTCATACGAAATGATCGTACGGTTAACTTCTTGGTCTGCTTGACCTTTTCAACCACGCGTACGAGTTTTTCCGGCATGTTCTCGATGAATTCATCGATATTGGTGGAATATGCAAGCAGATCCATAGCCTTCACGAAGCCAGCGGCTTCCATGTAATCCACGTAGCGCGGCGGATTGTAGGTCATCAACACACGCGGGCAATCATCGAAGCCGTCCACCAGCAAGCCCACTTCGTCGTTCGTGGTATACATCGCCGGTCCGATGATGGAAATGTGACCTGCATTCCGGGCCCAGTCCTCAGCAGTGCGCAGTAAAAGTGCGGCCGCTTCCGGATCGTCGAGCACTTCAAAAAAGCCGTAAAAACCTACATTGGAATTATGGAATTCATTGTAGGCATCGTTGGTAAAAGCCGCGATCGTACCCACGACTTCACCGTCGCGTCGAGCGAGAAAGTACTCGACGCGCGCGTGTTCAAAGAACGGGTTCTTCTCGGGATCATGAAATTCTATGCGTTCGGAAATGATCGGGGGAACCCAGTAAGGGTTATCCTTGTACACCTTCCAGGGGAACTGAATGAATTCCATCAGTTCGTTTTTGTTGGTGACTTTGGTGATCTGCAAATCAGACATGGCTCGCCTCCAGAGAATTGACGATTTGATTATACAACGCCGCAAAGGTTATCGAGTTGCGAGAATCACGGTCGGACGAGCGACGTTTCATGTCGAGACCGCCATAGATGAGTCCTGCAAGATGCTTTGAACTGCAGCATCCGTCGATGGTATCATTTTGATTGACAAGGTAAGCACATGCATAACGCATATTCAGCGATTTTCACAATTGGAATCCTGGCCGGCTTTCTCTGGCTGGGATGGATCGAGCCTTCCCAGGGGCGCTCGACGAAAGGTCCCAAACGGAGTGATCCGCGCCTTGGGCACATCGATGCCGCTCTCATCGCTTTGTTTCTCGGCTTGCTCGGTGCGCGTGCTGGCTTCGTCGCGCTGCATTGGGAATACTACTCGAGTAACCCGGTCGAGATGCTCTGGCTCTGGCAGGGCGGTCTGTCCTGGGCTGGCGGCGCTTTGGCGGCGATCCTGGGGATTGGTATCTATGCGCTATTCAGCGATCAGTCCTTTTGGGCATTGGCCGACGCTTTGGCGCTTCCCGCGGGATTTATCGCACTCTCCGCCTGGTCGGGATGCTATCTCGATGGCTGCGCATACGGCATCAGAATGCCGCAAAGCTCGTGGACACCGGCAATTGGGGACATGTTCGGCGGCTACACCTCCCGTTGGCCGACACAGCTGGTGGGGATCGTATCCAGCGCGGTGACACTGCTCTCGTTGTATGTGCTATCCAATCTGCAGCTCAAAGGCGGCGTTTTGGGAAGTCTCAGTCTGACGATGATCGCCGCCGCGGCGTTGGCGCTCGGTTATACGCGCGCAGATCCGGTGCTGCTGCTGCGCGGCTTGCGCTTAGACACGCTTGGCGCTGCGTTGGTGCTGCTCACGGCATTGTTTGGGCTCGTCTATCGCACATCGAAGAAAACTAACCTACAAAAGGCTAAAACCACGCAGTAATCGACGTGCAGCTTGCCCCGTCCTTCGATCACCGGTACAGAATTACCCCCACGACAGCAATGAGGCTTGAATCGAAGGAGATGTATGCCGGGCAAATCGGCGTCTTGCGAGGCGCCCTCAGCGGTATGGGCGATAGAAATTGGTGATGGGCAAGCGCCAATCCTTCCCGAAGGCCCGCGTCATAACCTTGATGCCAGGCGGGCTCTGACGCCGCTTGTATTCGCTCTTATCGATTAGCTTTACGACTTTTTCAACATCGTCTCGATCCAGACCGAGTGCAACGATGTCTTCAACGCTTCTGTTCTCTTCAACATATTTGAGCAGGATCGTATCGAGTATGTCGTATTCAGGTAGTGAGTCGCTATCTTTCTGATTGGGTCGTAATTCTGCCGAAGGAGGCTTTGTCAGTACCCGCTCCGGAATGACGGACCTTTGTGCGTTTCGATTGATATGTTTGCTCAATTCATAGATCATGGTCTTGGGAATATCCTTCAAAATGGCAAAACCACCTGCGGTATCGCCATAGAGGGTGGAGTAGCCTACCCCCACCTCACTTTTGTTCCCTGTAGTGAGGACCATCCAACCGAATTTGTTCGATAACGCCATGAGCAAGGCACCGCGAATGCGCGCCTGTATATTCTCCTCGGCAACCCCGGGCTTTGTTCCCTTGAATTGCGGTTCGAGCGTGTCCAAAAATGCCTGAAACGTGTCATCGATAGGGATCACCAGATACTCGATGCCGATGTTGTCTGCAAGAAGGCGGGCATCGTCGCGGCTGTGCTGGGATGAATAACGCGAAGGCATCGAAACCCCGATAACATTTTCATTTCCAAGCGCTTGAGAGGCGATTACTGCCGTAATAGAAGAGTCGATTCCCCCCGAAAGCCCAACGACAACTTTCTCAAAACCATTTTTACGTACATAGTCGCGCGTCCCGAGGACGAGGGCTTCCAGCACCTCGGCCAACGGTTCTAAAGGTGTGTTCAACCGTGGTTCGATAGGATCGCGAACTGCCTGATCGTGAACATTGGGTTGAAGAATCACCTGTCTCAGTCCTTCCGTACTGTCGACGTCGGCGAGTTTTCTTCTGCGAGGATCTAGGAGACGCTGGTTGATCACCAACCCAATGTCGATATCCGCAATGAGAATGTACTCCTCGAATTGTGGTGCCCGAGCCAACACATGCCCCTGCGGATCACAAATCACGCTCTGCCCTTCAAAGATAAGTTCGTCCTGTCCCCCGACGAGATTACAGTAGGCGACGAAAGCAGCATTATCTACTGCGCGAGTAGAAAGCATACGCTCACGGATCACACCCTTACCCATGTAGTACGGGGATGCGGAAATATTAATCAGTAGATGAGCACCACCTCGGGAAGCCTGTTCTTCGGGAGGGCCAATCGGGTACCAAATATCTTCGCAAATGCTCACACCGAAGCGAACCTCACCCAGGTTAAATACCGGCGAGATTTTCCCGGATTGAAAATATCGATTTTCATCAAAAACCCCATAGTTAGGGAGAAATCGTTTGGGATAAACCTCTACCAACTCCTCATTATGGATCACCGCAGCTGCATTATAAAGGTCAGGGAAGGCCAACGGTACTCCGATAATCGCGGTAATGCCTGAAGTCATTGGCACAAGCTCTGTGAGGCCGTTCCGGGCAGCCTCGATGAAATCCGGCTTCAGCAGCAGGTCCTCCGGAGGGTAGCCGGTCACCGCCATTTCGGGAAACACGACGATATCGACTTGCGACTCCTGCGCTTCGGAGATCGCGGCGGCAATTTTTTGGCAATTCCCTCGAATATCACCTACGGTCATATTGAGTTGAGCCAGTGCAATACGAAGCTGCGTCATGATAACAACCTACCAGAATGCGTAAAAGTGACTAGCCATTAACGAAAGCCATTTCACAAATCGTCAGATTATCGGCCTCAAAACATTATCCATCGCTAATCATATCTTAATCTATCGAGCGCTGCTAATCTTGCTGTTTATGCAAGACCAGCGAAGCACAATTTACGACCGTCGGGAAATGGTATGACGGGTAAATAAGCGCGAGAAATCATTCCATGGATGCTGGATCGGGGGAGACAAATTGCAGGGTAATTTACTGTAAAAACGGTAATAATATGGTATCAATCACGGCAAGATACTTCCCATCGCAAAGATTAGCAGCCGGATTGGCAGATGTAGCCGCAATGGCTGAATCCTACGTCGGCAGAATCTACTTTCACGATGAAATTCCGGGGGTACAAATGACGAACCGCGCCCAGTTCGACCAGCGTGTTTATCAAATCGTAGCGGGAATTCCGCCCGGTCAGGTTTTATCCTACGGCCGAATCGCGGCTTTTATACCTCCGCCGCCGGATATACCTTACGCAAGTTATTGCGCAATGCGTGCACGCTGGGTGGGATATGCCATGGCGAGCTGTCCGGAAGGATTGCCTTGGCATCGCGTCGTCAACGCGCAGGGAGGCGTCAGTAAGAGACCGGGGTTCGGTCCCGACTTACAGCGACAGCTGCTTGAAGATGAAGGAATTGTCTTTACTGAGAAAGGACGAATCGATATGAAGCGCTACGTCTGGGACCCCGATGCAGCCTGGATGCAATCCCGCGGACTGTTGCCCCCTGCTAAAGAGTAAGAAATATTAAGGTTTCACGACAATGAAATTGTTCTTACTGATGGATCACAGTTGGGATTGGAAGCAACTCGCCGCAGAAAAACCCTTCCACTACGGAAGGGCCGCACTGAGCATGGACAGTACTTGAACCCAATCGTAGCCCAAGATAACGGCCACATCGATCTCAGAATCTGGACTGCGCTGGAATAGAATTTGACTCTGAGTCAGATCGACCAATTCCATCAAGTACTGCGTTGTGTAGGGATTCCCTGTGTAGTCGACCACGTGGGTCTGCGGGTAATCCATGCGATCTGCGTTCGATACCTCCACGACATTGAAACCAAACTGACGCAGCAAATCAGCCGCTTGTCCAGCCAAACCCTCCTCGCCGGCGCCGTTCAAGACGGCGATGCGAGCACCTTCCTGCTGTGCCGCCTCAGCGGGCTGGTCCGCATTGATGGAAGGTCCGATGGCGCCAGACGAAGTGAAGATTTCGTCGCGCAATAACCGAATTTGATCCGGAACTGGTTTGAGTACTTCGGCTTCCTCACCGCCGTAGAGAACAGTCTCGAGGGTGACGTTCATCGGCGGCGCAATCACCCCGCGATGAATATCCTCTTGCTTCACTTTAAGCGCCAGCAATCCCAGCGAAACCATCTCATCCAGCGATAAATTTGTGCGAATGCCGGAGGCTAACTGCTGATAAAGTGAGGGCGCCTTTGAAAGGAGTGAAGGCAGACTCCCCAGATCAAGAATTTTGTCCCGGATGGCGATTGCCACCTGTTGCTGGCGGCGAGCGCGGTCGAAATCCCCACCTTCCGACTTTCGCGAACGAGCATAAGCCAGGGCCGTCTCACCATCAAATGTGTACGTACCCGCTTCCAGGCGAATGGTGTTATCCGGTCCGATGGGATCGATCTTTATATATTCGGGAACATCCACCTCGATCCCGCCAATTTCGTCGACCATTCTCTCGAAGGCGCTGAAATCGATTTGCATGTAATACTGAATGGGAACGCCGATGAATTTCTCCACCGTCGCCACGGCAAGCGCCGGCCCACCGCCGGGGAGGCGATCTCGTTCCCCAATGAAGTAAGCCGTATTGATGCGGCCGTGTCCGTAATTCGGAATTTCGACCCACAAGTCACGCGGTATCGAGAGCATCCCCGCCGTCATGCTGACCGGATCCAACGTTGCCAACATCATCGAATCCGTACGCGGCGGGCCCTCTCCCGAAAGCCAATCCCGGAAATCAAGCCCCATCAGCAAGATGGTCACTCGCTCGGTTCCATTCCAAGGGTCTGGCAATTCCTCGAGCAGTGGCGCCGTGGGCGTCGTCCCGGGCGCCGCCGTGCCATTTGAAGAAATTTCGAAAGAAGGCAAACCCATCCCGGACCAAGCGGCGGCCAAATCACGCACCGCGCTGAAGATGAGAATGATGGAAAAGACGGCCGCAACGAGAAACGCTCCAGCCAGGATACGGATGACCCGGCTAGAGGGTCTGCGGCGCTTCTTCGCTTGTGGTTTTCGACTCGGTTTCATACTGCTGTATCCATGCTCCCAGACTTCAGACCAGTTGCCGTTGTGCTCACAAAATATCGAGCATCATCTTGAGTGGCATTGGTTGAAATCAGCGCATTTCGCTCCCCAATTTGAAATTCTGTCGGATTATATCACGCAACCTACTTGTCTTCTTCATGCACGATCGAGCCAGCAACAGCAACGTTTTTCATGCGTAAATGTACGCAAGTTTTCGGTTTCGTTCTACGATTTAATCCTGCACCAAATCCTCCCAGCGAGCCAAGAACGCATTCAACTGCTTCTCGAGTTCCGCGTAGGTTCGTCCCAATTGTTGCACCTTCACGTGGTCGTCCAGGGAAGCCTGGATGTCGCTCGCTGTTTTCGCCAGCGCAGTCTCGATTTCATGAATCTGCGCCTCGAGTCGCTCGATGCCGGCTCGGGAAGGATACCGGCGCTTCTCAACCGTGCTTGTACTGCGTTTCGGTTTGTCCCTTCGCTTCTCGACTTTCTCACGCCGGGCATCCTGGTAGGCGGCGTATCCCCCCTTAACCACCACTAAGACTCGCTCGAAGGGCTCGACGACCCACACCTGCGTAGCCAGCATGTCGATCAGGTAGCGATCGTGAGAGACGAGCAGGATCGTCCCGGGAAAATCGCCCAAAGCCTGCTCGAAAATTTCTTGAGAGCGTATGTCGAGATGATTGGTGGGCTCATCCAACATGAGGAAATTCGCGCCCTCAAGCGCCAATACGGCCAACGCCACACGCGCTCGTTCCCCACCGGAAAGCACCTCAATGCTTTTCTCGACCGTGCCTCCCGTAAACAGAAAACGGGCGAGCAGATTCCGCGCTTCAGAGATTTTCAAATTCGGAGCAACATCGAGGATGGTGTCTAAAACCGTACTCTTGGGATTCAAACCCTCATGCGCCTGAGCGAAGTATCCGACGCGAAGACTCGCCCCAAGGCGGATGTCGCCAGCGAATGGATCAACTTCGCGCAGCAGCGTCTTGAGAAAGGTCGTCTTCCCCGCTCCATTTGGACCAATGATGGCAACACATTCCCCACGCCTCAAAATCAAATCCGGTACGTGAAACAATGGAGCGTCTGAATCCGAGTAACCGATCTTCAAATCGTGAGTCTCGAGAACGATGTCGCCCGATCGTTTAATCTCACCAAAATCAACTCGTACCTGCTGCGTTTCTTTCACCGCTGAGAGCGCATCTTCCTGCAGCAGCCGTTCGAGGCGCTTGCGTCTACCTTGCGCCTGACGCGTGTTCTGCCCGGCTATGTTCCGGCGTATGTACTCCTGTTCTTTCTGGATGTGCTCTTGCTGCGCCCGATACTGCGCCTCCCGGCGTTGGTGTCGTTCGATGCGTCGATCGACGTAGTCAGAATAATTTCCCCGGTATGCCTCTAGACCGTCTGTGGACATTTCCAATATCCTGTCTACGGTATGGTCGAGAAAATAACGATCGTGAGAAACCATCAAGACTGCGCCCTTCCATTCACGCAGCCAACCCTCCAGCCACTCGACGGCTTCCAGATCGAGGTGATTGGTCGGTTCGTCGAGAATCAACAGATCGGGATTTTCAAGCAGCAGCCTTGCCAGGAATGCGCGCGTACGCTCTCCGCCCGAGAGTTGTTTTATTGGATTAACGTATTCGGCCTCGCTGAAACCCAGACCATTGAGTACGCGACGAATTTGAGCGGGATAGGTGTAACCGCCGGCTAATTCAAACGCTTCCTGGAGCGGCCCGTAACGTTCCAGGGCTTCTTCCGCGTCGCCAGGATTGGACATTTTCATTTCCAGGCTCGCCAGGGTCTTTTCTTGGGCACGCAAATCTGAAAAAGCCTGCAGCATGGAGTCCCACACAGTCTCCGAGAGATCATCTTTGCGGCTTTTCGAGTAACTGACTTCCTGCGGCAGATAGCCGATTCGCAGCGAGCGTGCACGTTGGACGGTGCCTTGGTCCGGTTTTTCGAGTCCGATGAGAACGCGCAGCAACGTTGTCTTGCCGATTCCATTGGGGCCAACGAGTGCAATGCGGGCACGGCGAGGGATGACCAAGGATACGCCCGAAAACACGTCCTGGGCGCCGTACGATTTTGTCACGTCGGAAGCAGACAAGAGAGACATCGGAGGGATTATACCCCAGGCCTTTTCGGCTCCTGTTCGCCGTACGTTTCCACGCTGCAGGGCAGTGCGCTATAATTTCGACGTACGCATAGAGGGAACATCTACCCGTGGACAGTCAGCCTTCACCCAACTATCGTAGTCTGATGTATGCCGCGCTAATCCTTGCCGCAATTGGCTGGTTGGGATTGCTTCTATTGATGAACGTCACCCTGCCCACCGTCGGGCCGCGTTGGTTTTTCTTCTTCCTGTGGGTGCTGGCCGTAACGGGCACCGTGTTGCCCTTCATCTGGCTCCTTCACCGTCGATTTTTAGCCGACCGGCCGGCAGTTCCATCGACGCTCCTGCGTCAGGGTCTGTGGGTTGGATTGTATGCCGCCCTTTGCGTTTGGTTGCAAATCAACCGCAGTCTCTCGCTTCCACTGGCAATCATCCTGGCCGCCGGCGTGGGACTATTGGAGTGGCTGCTGCGCCTGCTGGAACGCAGTAGTTGGAGACCTCGATCATGAGCCTGCGCGATCTCCCTGCGGTAGAGAGTCTGCTGCAAAGCGAAACGGGACGAAAAACCAGCCAGGAATACGGCCGCTCACTCACGCTTCGAGCCATCCAAGCGCAACTGCAAATCGCTCGGGAAGCCATCCGGGCTGGAGATGCAGCACCTTCGGAAAAAGAAATCCTCGCGCATGCACGAACCACACTCGAGCAGTGGTTATCGATAAGCTTAGCACCCGTAATCAATGCCACGGGTGTGATTCTGCACACCAATCTCGGTCGCGCTCCACTCTGCAAGAGCGCCCTGATCGCCATGCGTGAAATCTCCAGCGGGTACAGCACGCTTGAATACAATCTGGTCCGCGGCAAACGCGGCAAACGCGAAGTCCACGCCGAAGGGCTGCTGCAAAAGCTCACCGGTGCCGAAGCGGCATTGGTCGTCAACAACAACGCCGCTGCGGTTTTGCTCGCTCTGACTGCGCTGGCCCGTCGAAAGGAAGTCCTCGTCTCGCGCTCGCAATTGATCGAGATCGGCGGCGGATTTCGCATCCCCGACGTTATGCGTCAATCGGGGGCAAAGCTGATCGAAGTGGGCACCACCAATCGCACGCATCTCGCAGATTTCGAAACCGCCATCAACGAGCGCACGGCAATGATCCTGCGCGCCCATCATTCCAATTTCAAGATTGTCGGTTTCACCACCGAACCCCCGCTGAAAGAATTGGTGCGCCTGGGAGAAAAATACGCCGTCCCCGTGCTCGACGATCTCGGCTCTGGCGCACTTCTGGACACGGCACAATTCGGCTTGGGACACGAACCGACGGTACAGGAATCTCTGCGAGATGGCGCACCGCTCGTTGCCTTCTCGGGAGACAAGCTGCTCGGTGGACCGCAAGCAGGGATCATCCTCGGAGAACAGGCGCTGGTGAAACGTCTCCGCAAACACCCGCTCGCCAGAGCGCTGCGGCCCGACAAATTATGCTTGGCGGCGCTTTGCGCTACCCTGCAGCATTATTTACGTGAAGAAGCCGTCATCACGATTCCGGTCTGGCAAATGATCGCCGCTGAAGAAGGGACGCTGCAGCAACGTGCCCATCGATGGGCAGCCCAAATCGGTCGGGGAGAAGTCGTCGCCGGTCGTTCGACGGTAGGGGGTGGCAGTCTGCCCGAGGAAACCCTACCGACCCGGGTTCTGGCGATCGACGTGCCCCATCCAGACGCATTTCTCAAGACCATACGCAGCGCCGAACCAGCGGTCATTGCGCGTATCGAAGAGGATCGAGTAGTATTGGATCCACGCACGGTGCTCGAAGAGCAAGATGATGCGCTCATTCGAGTTCTGAAACAATCACTGCAACACAAGAGCGGGAAAAACTAGCCTTCCCAACAAATCCACTGGTTCATTCGTAACGTTGAGGATCAACTTGCATGAAGGCAGAAATCGATGACCTTATGGCTGCGGCCGAACTTGACGCCTTACTCATCGCAGGATCAACCACGCACAATCCTGCGATGGTCTACTTTACTGGCATCAAGCCCATCAGCAATACCTTCCTGATTAAGAAACTCGGTCAGGCGCCGGTTTTATTCCACCACCCCATGGAGCGTGACGAAGCCGCCAGCACCGGATTGCAAACGCAGAACATCGTTGCCTACAACCCCCAAAAACTGCTACAAGAAGCAAATGGGGACCAAGTTCGAGCCTCGGCACTGCAACTGCAGTGCATGATGCAGGACTTCGATGTTACCGGACGAATCGGGCTTTACGGTAAAACCGAAACCGGCCCGCTTTTTTCTACCCTCAAGATAGTCGAGGACCTTCTGCCCGAAATCGAGATTGTAAGTGAAACAAGTTCTACCGCAGTGCTACTTAGGGCAAGAGAGACCAAGGACGAAGTTGAAATTTCACACATACGAAAGATAGGAGAGATTACGACCAGCGTGGTCGCCGATGTCGCCGGATTTCTAACCTCTCACAGCGTCAAGGACGATGTGCTCGTCGATCGAACCGGCGAGGTGCTCACCGTCGGCGCCGTAAAAAGACGCATCAACACGTGGCTATCCATGCGCGGGGCCGACAATCCACATGGCTGCATTTTCGCCATCGGACATGACACCGGTGTGCCCCACAGCAGCGGCAGCGACGACGACCCGGTGGCCGTTGGAAAATCGATCATCTTCGACATCTATCCCACAGAAGCCGGCGGCGGCTATTATTTCGATTTCACACGCACGTGGTGTTTGGGCCATGCGCCCGATGAAGTGCAGGCCGCCTATCAGGATGTCCGTCACGTTTACGACTCCGTGCTGGAAGCCATGCGGGCAGACACGCCCTTCCGTGATTATCAGATCATGGCCTGCGAGATGTTCGCCGAACAAGGGCATGCGACGATCATGTCCGACAGCAAGACCGAAGAAGGCTACGTTCACTCCCTTGGCCATGGCTTGGGATTAGACGTTCATGAAGCTCCCTACTCCATCCATCTGGAGAGCAATCAAGATCGGCTGCGTCCTGGTTCTGTGGTTACTATCGAACCGGGTTTATACTATCCCAAACGCAACTACGGTGTACGCATCGAAGATACAATCTGGGTGCGCCCGGACGAGAAAATGGAAATCCTGGCCGACTATCCCAAGGATCTTGTGCTTAAAATGCCGGGCATCTAGGCCGGTTCTTTTTGGTGCGCCGATCTACCGTAAGGAAATTCGAGGCGATAAGTGGAACAAGAAACACGCATTCTCGGCATCGAAACATCTTGCGACGAGACCGCAGCTGCGGTGGTGGAAAATGGTCGCAGGATTATCTCCAACGTTGTGGCCTCTCAAGTGGATATTCACGCCGAATACGGCGGTGTTTTCCCGGAACTGGCTTCACGCGCCCACGTAGAAGTCATTTACCAGGTCGTTTCCAGCGCGCTTTCACAAGCCCACATTGCCTCGGAAGCCGTCGATGCCATCGCAGTCACGCGAGGTCCCGGATTGGCGGGCTCCCTCGTCGTCGGGATGAACATGGCCAAGGGGTTGGCGTTTGGATCAAAGGTGCCATTGTTGGGGATCAACCACCTGGAAGCCCATCTCTATTCAACCTGGCTGGTGCCAGATGAACCCGAACCGAATTTTCCCTTGTTGGGATTGATTGTTTCCGGCGGGCACAGCGAACTTGTTTTAATGAACGACCATTTAACCTATCAGCGATTGGGCGGTACGCTCGACGACGCCGCCGGGGAAGCCTTCGACAAAGTCGCCCGTTTACTTGGACTGGCCTATCCCGGTGGTCCGGCCATACAGCAAGCCGCCGAAAACGGGGATCCCGATGCTGTAAAGTTTCCCCGCGCCTGGTTGGAAGGAACGTGGGATTTCTCTTTCAGCGGTTTGAAGACCGCCGTGCTGCGAGAAGTGCGCAAGCGGCAGCCGGATATCGAAGCCGGAGTCGAGGCGCCCCGCCCCGGGCTGCCCATCGCCGACCTTGCCGCATCGTTCCAGGCCGCCGTCGTCGATGTGCTCGTTGGGAAAACGCTGGCCGCTGCAGAAGAGTTCCAGGCGCGCGAGATTCTCGTCGCCGGGGGAGTTTCAGCCAACCGCCCGCTGCGCCAAGCTTTTCAATTGCGTGCCAAAATTCCCGTTCGCGTGCCGCCGCTGCACTTGTGCACGGACAATGCCGCCATGATCGCCGCCGTTGGCCACCGGCGTTTCCTTGCCGGCCAACGCGATGCCCTCGACATGGACGTGCTGCCGAATTGGTCCCTGTAGGATCCGTAAAGCTGACATTTCACCTCAATCATCCCACCCAGGCAAACTTGCGCTGATCGAATCGACGCCATAGTACGCCGAAGCACAGCCGTTGTACCAGTATCCAGGATCGGGCGAAAGCTCTCCAACTCTCGGGATGACGTGATCGATTTGGACTACCTCGATATCTTGAACACCACGTTCACTGGCGTCCCGAATCTCACGATCGCGAGTGTCCCAAAATTGGGACCATTTCTGATAGTGAGGAAGATCTTTAAACACAACACCAGCGGCACGAAGAGGGTATAAACACATTGCACATAGGAAGAACAACGTACTCACGATAAGAACGGATTTCTGCTTGAAAGGCAAACCGAATTTTTTCGTCAAAGCTTGAGCGGCGATCCAACCCAAGAGCATAATCGCACAAACCATTACAACCCTGGCTGTGATTAACGCTCTTGATTCAGGAAATGCCCGTTGAACATATGCAGACGGTGCCATACAACAAGCAATCAATACATAAGTTGCCAACGGAACTAATAACATACTAATCATTATGTGCGAAAGTCGAGAGAAGCCAGGTATTGAGAAACGCAAATTGATAACTACAGACAGGAAGAATCCAATAAAGAGTGTATATATCGAAGGCGTTCGTAATGCTTTTATTGTGCCGATAATAAAATCCATTGAGTGAGTGAATGACATTCGTATAAGCGAATATAGATCAGGCGGGGAAGGCAGTTCCATGTCTATTCGCCTTAATTGATTAGCTGGTGATATATACAAGAAAACAATCGCTAACAATGATGCGATAATGGCAATGGATAATACAAGAATTAATTGCCGCTGTTCACTTAGATGCCTTCTGTTTCGAACGAGGACTACGAAAAAGAAAATTAAAAAGAATCCCATTTGTAACGCAGCGGAAGTTTCTGAAAATCCACCCGAAAAAACTGCCAACAGGCTTATGAGACCTAAAGCCGCTGGAGAGGCATTGGATTTTTGACTCTGTCTCAGAACAACGACAACCAACCACGTGGATAAGATCAATGGAGCCAAGTAAGTTAGCATTCCGGATCGCCAATAAAGAGATTGTGACAAGTCGGGAGCCTGATACAACGTTAGAAATATTAGAATCTCAGCGATAAACAGGAAATACAGACTAGGAAGTTTGGTTCCAAGAGTACAAAAAATCTCTCTGATCGCTATACTCAAACCAATCAACCACAGTGAAATAGCAAGCCCAGGCAAGAGGCCGCTAAATTTTGGCGAAAACAGACCAGAGATCATCGAAAGCAGGATCATAGAATATCTATTTCCAGGAAAACTCGTGATCCCAAAGTAAGGACCCCAAGAAGCTTTCCAGAATCCATGATTTCTCAATAAAGCGCCAAAGCAATAGTCATCCCCACTGTACCGCATGTGGCTACCGATGAGCGCATAACTGGCCAGAGCGGTTCCGAATGCGAGGCATAGGAATATTAGGAACATCTGGTGAAATCGTTCACGATTGAGTAAATCAGACATAGTAAGAAGCCCCCCCGAATCTGGAATGCGATTATCATAACACAGTACAAAACAGGTACTCTTCCGAAAGACTGTTTATGCAATGTGAAATTTCAATTCCATCGGATCTAACCAATGAGAAGTTAACGACTAATCAATGCCCTTAATACTGCCACAGGTGATTTACTTATCTTATGTTATATTTACTGATAGTAATCAGGAACCAATCGAACCACAACGTAGTACAAGAGGAAACATCCGATGAGCAGTACCGAAGCCCCCAGAAATCATAATCCCACACAACATTTCTTCTTCACCCAATCGAAATTTTTATACGTGGCAGCGCTGATAATTGTATTCGGGATCGGAGTAGGTTTACGCCTCGTAGACATCACGGATGCACCCCTTGATTTCCACGCATGGCGCCAACTGCGCGCCGCTTCGATCGCACGCGGCATATATTATGCCGCGACGCCGGACGCCGATCCCGAAACCCGGCAGGCGGCCATTTCGCTGGGAAGCCAGTTCGAAACACTTGAGCCGAAGGTCTTCGAGACGCTCGTTGCCTATACATACAAACTGGTCGGCGGAGAACACTTATGGATCGCCCGTCTTTATGCAGTATTATTCTGGACCATAGGCGGATTGGCGCTCTTTCTCATTGCCCGCCGAGCGACTTCAGATGACGGCGCAATTGTCAGCCTGGCATTCTACTTTTTCGTCCCTTTCGGCTTCACTGGAAGTCGTGCCTTCCTGCCGGAACCGTTGATGATCATGTTCATCCTGCTCGCAGTTTACGCATTTCAACGCTGGTCCGGCGAAAATACGTGGAAGTGGGCGCTCCTGTCCGGCGTTCTCGCTGGCATCGCAATCTACATCAAAGTATTCGCCGTATACCCGCTTGCCATGGCGGCCATCTTGCTCGTTCTGGTGAACTGGGGATTTAAGCGAGCCATAAAAGATCCGAAAGTCTGGGCAGTGGCGGGCATCATGTTCCTCATTCCTGCGCCATACTATCTATTTGGGCTTTCTGGATCGTACTCTCCCGGGGAATACTTGAGCAGCTGGACGCTGGGCCACATCAAACTTTTACTCCAGCCGGCATTCTACGTCCGCTGGATGACGGTGCTCCACGACCTGGTCAATCTCACCGTGATCTTCCCCAGCTTGATGGGAGTCTGCTTGTTTGCCCCAAAATCGAGAGCGCTCTCCCTGGGAATGTGGATCGGTTTTCTCCTGCTGGGGATGTCTGTACCCTCCCTGATCCTCTCGCATACGTACTACAGCCTGGTCGTGGTTCCGATCATCGCTTTTTCACTTGCGCCATTGGGAGATTTACTGCTGTCGAGAATTGCCTCCCTATCCAGATCGTGGCAAGGCTTCTTTATCGGCGTCGCCTTGCTCAGCCTGGCATACCCCATGGTGCGCGAGCGGAATTCCCTCGTCGCCCGGGATTACAGATTGGAAGTTCGAGGCTGGGAACAACTCGCTAAGGAGCTACCACCTGGTAAGTTAATCGGCATCACCCACGATTACAACACTCGTCTGAATTACTATGGGTGGCGTTTCGTTGCACCTTGGCCCAATGCATCGGATATCGAAATGGACGTCCTCACCGGGGAAATCCCGCTTCTCGACAACCCGGATTGGCTGCCTATCTTCGAGCGTAAAACACAAGGGTATGATTACTTCATCATCACCGTGTTCAACGAATTGGAAGCGCAGCCAATGTTGCGCTCGATCCTGTATAATAACTACGAGATTTACGCCGATGATGGCCGCTATATCCTCTTCGATCTCAACGCTCCGAAAGGGGGATCGTGAGCCTGCCTGTCCTCACTTGACGGTTGGGGCACGCGAATACCCGTCAGGTCACTTAAACCAGCGTTATTATCTGCTGGCGTCATCGTGAGTGCGGCTGAGGTAACTAACAATAACACTCCCAGTTCGACGCCATAGACTATAATGTATGCCACACCTAACTCGATACAAGCTAAGGGATATTGACATGAAATGGAAAACGTACGCGTTGCTACTCGTTTGCGCGCTGATCGCTTCATGCACAACCGGCAGCGCAACGACGGAGGCGCCCCTGATCGATACACAGGCACCCGCGGCGGAAAGCGCGGAGTCCGAGATCGAAACGGAACCGACACCAACCGAAACCAAACTACCGGCCGTTCAAACCGACATTCCTGCACTGCAGGAAGTCTACAAGGATAAGTTCCTCATCGGAACGGCCATTGAACCCGCGCAATTGGACGGCTCGCTGCATGTAGAGCTGTTGAAATACCACTTCAACAGCATTACGGCCGAGAATGCCATGAAACCGGAAGAGATCCACCCCACAGAAGACTTTTATACTTTCGAGAACGCCGATCGCATCGCCCAATTTGCCCAGGAAAACGGCATCGCCTTACGCGGGCATACGCTGATCTGGCACAATCAAGTGGGAAATTGGTTTTTCGTAGAGGACGGCAATCCAGTCTCCGCCGAGACCTTGAAAGCGCGCATGGAATCCCACATCACGAAGGTCATGCAGCACTATCAGGGACAGATATATGCCTGGGATGTTGTCAACGAGCCCGTCGATCAAAATCAGCCCGATGGTTTCTACCGCAATGAATGGTATGAAGCGCTCGGACCGGAATACGTCGAACTGGCCTTTCGCTATGCAAGGAACGCCGATCCTGATGCCAAACTATTTTTAAACGAAGTCGGCACCACCGATCCATCCAAACGCGATCAAATCGTTGCATTGGTGCAGGATCTGCAGGCAAAAGGCGTTCCCATCGACGGGATCGGCATGCAGATGCATATCTCGCTCACCAATCCATCCTTGCGTGATTTCGAAGCTGCACTCGAAGCCTACTCCCAATTGGGGATCGAAATCCAGATCACCGAGCTGGACCTCACCGTTTACGTCAACCGGCAGCAATCCTTCGATGAAGCGAGCGCAGAGCTGCTCAACGAACAAGGTCACCGGATCAAAGACCTCTTCGACATCATGGATAAATACAGCGACAGTATCACCAGCGTCACGTTTTGGGGGATGACGGACGATCAGTCGTGGTTGAACTACTTCTTCGTCGAGCGCAAGGATTGGCCGCTGCCTTTTGATGCCAATCTGCAAGCAAAACCCTTCTATTGGGGCATGGTCGATCCGACAAAATTGACGCCGAGGATTCATTACGCCAACGCTTCCGAAGGTACGATTGTGGTCGACGGCCTCGCTGACGAACGCTGGCAATTTACGGACGCCACCACAATTGCCGACGAGGGCAGCGACCTATCGGCGAAAGTAAAAGCGCTTTGGGATGCGGATTATCTCTATCTGTTGCTGCAAGTCACGGACGCGACGCCGCTGCAGAACGATCGAATCTCCCTGCTGCTCGATGAAGGCAACGACAAAACGGAAACGACGGATAAAAACGACAGCGACTATCATTTCGATCTAAACGATGAATGGCAGAACTCGAAAGACGCTGCCGTGGTCGAAACGGACGAAGGCTATTGGTTCGAAGCGCGCCTGCCGCTGGAATACGTCGAGGGTGCGGTTGATACCATGATGGGCTTCGATCTCATCCTCCAGGATGGCGAGGGCGCTTTCATCCGCTGGAACGACCTGGGTGAACTCGAGAGAATGACGCCGGCATACTGGGCGACGTTGACCTTCGTACAATCGCCGAAGGGAAGAGTCGTTCACCATGGTTCGGCGACCCTGGACGGGGTCAAGGATGAAGCCTACGAGATTAGCGAGCCTCTGATCGTGGACTTGTTTATCCAGGGTATCGAGGGGGAGGAAAACGTGCTCAACGGTGCGACGGCGCAGGTGTGGCTCTTGTGGGACGAAAACGCACTCTACGTCTATGCAGAAGTGGCAGATTCCATCCTGAGCGCCGTCAGCAACACCGTCTACTTGCAGGACAGCATCGAGATATTCATCGATGAGAACAATCGCAAAACCGGGTTCTACGAGCCGGACGACGGGCAATATCGTGTCAGTTATGAGAACACAACTTCATTTGGTTCGACGGGTGATGTGGATGGGTTTGAAAGTGTGGCGCTTGTAATCGACGGCGGGTATGCCGTCGAAGTGATCCTCCCTTATCGCACGATCACGCCCACTGCAGGCACCGTCATTGGATTTGACTTCCAGGTGAACGACGATCAGGGAAGCGGTGTGAGAGACAGCATCTCCAAGTGGAACGATGCCACGAATGAGTCGTGGCAGTCCACCAGCGGATACGGGGTGCTGATACTGCAGGAGTAAGTCTCGATTTCTACATCGCGCAAATCAGCGCTCGAAGGCACGCAGGCTTTACCCGTGGGTGAACCTGCGTGCCTTTTTAATAGGATCGCTTGGATTTCTAGAGGCGGCTCAGTCTTTTTCGCCGCTCTTTTCGTACGCGTGAATGAGCGTGTCGATCTCGCCGCGCGTACGTTTCAAATCGGAGACAAAATACGCCAGCTGCTCCACGCCGAGTTCCGTCAATTTGTACGAACGGCGCCGGGGACCCTGGCTTTCTTCCTCCCAATTCGATTGCAGCCAACCATCCGCTTCCATATCGTGCAACGCTCTGTAGACCAGACTCGGATCCAGCGTTCCCTCGGCAAATCCGAATTCTTCCAATGCGGAAAGCAATGCATACCCATGCCGCTCTTCATTCCGCAGCAGCACCATGAGACAGGTTCTCAAGAAACGCTGTACGCGCCTTCGTCTGCCTCGGTCTCTTTTCCCCCTTCGATGTTCTCGATAACCTCGATATCCTCGATTATCCCTTTTATGTGAATGTGTTCTGTTCATGGCTAAGATTATAGATCACTATTGACTATTTGTCAATAGAGTTATTGTCGATATGTTTACTCCATCAACGCCTCACTCCTTCACACGTTCCTCGGCAGTCAGTGTTGATTTCGCGGCGTTCTTCGCTATACTGACAGCGATCGTTACGGACCGTAGCGCAAATGGCGAGTCCCGGATGAGCGCTGCACATGTCATACAAAGCCGATCAATACTGGGCACAATTTTTACGATCCTGCCGGAGTAAAGACAAACAGCCAGCAGGCTATGCTGGTTCTTTTTCATTCGGTTTCAACGCGACGGATGCCTGCGAAATTGCCGAATTGGTTGTCAACGAAACAAAGACGGCAACCGGATCGGTGCTGTGGACCTACGAATTCGATGATGAACCCGTTCCACGTCGCAGAGCGTATTGGATCGTTCTCAACGGCGAGGGCACCCCTGTTTGCATCATCCAGACAACGGATATCTCGATCATCCCGTTCGATGAAGTGCCCGAGATCTATGCGTACCAGGGCGGTGAAGGGGACCGAACCATGGCAACTTGGCGGCCTATGTATTGGAAATACATCTGCGCAGAGTGCGCACGCATCGGACGGGAGCCCAGCAAGAAAGCCCCTCTCGTCATGGAACGGTTTAAAGTCGTGTACCGCGAACCGTTTCAGACATAAAATTCGAGTAAACCCCTGCAAGCCTTCCAACGCATACGTGCGCGGAATGCTTAGGGGGATTTGCCCTACCTTCAGGAGCCATCATGTCGATGCCGCCCACCTTGTATACCGAACGCTTGATCCTGCGTCCATTCAATCCAAATGACGCAGCACGCGTGCAAGAACTTACCGGCGAGAAAGCGATCGCTTCGACCACCTTTAACATCCCGCATCCCTACGAAGACGGCATGGCCGAAGCCTGGATCGGGACCCATACCGAGGCGTTTGAAAAAGGCGAGTCTGTAGCCTTTGCCATCGTTCTTAAGCATGAGAACATTCTCATCGGCGCGGTCGGGCTTGAGATGAACACCGCCCACGATCGTGCCGAAATGGGATATTGGATCGGGGTGCCCTATTGGAACAACGGCTATATGACCGAAGCAGCCCGTGCCGTTCTCGAGTACGGCTTTATCGAGCGTAAGCTGAACCGTATTTACGCCTCACACTTCTCGCGCAACCCCGCCTCGGGAAAAGTGATGCGGAAGCTGCATATGACTCACGAAGCCTCGTTTCGAAAACACATCAAGAAATGGGACAAATACGAAGATCTGGAAGTGCATGGAATCCTCAAGAATGAATTCAGGTAGTCAAACCGGCAATGCAGAATCGCTCCCAAACGCATCTAAATCCGCCTATGTCGTACCTTGATCTGTTCTCTGATGATGCGGACTTATACACCGTCGCGCGGCCACGTTATCCCGACGCACTCTATCAGTTTATAAGCTCGCATGCGCCAGACACACACCACGCCTGGGATTGTGCCACCGGCAACGGTCAGGCCGCTGTTTCGCTCGCGCGTCACTTCAAGCGTGTATCCGCCTCCGATCCGAGTCCCGAGCAGATTGCACACGCCATCCCTTGCAAAAATATAATCTACTCGGTTCAGCCCGCTGAATCCACGAATTATGCAAACGCCTCTTTCGACGCCGTGTGCATCGCTCAAGCACTCCACTGGTTCGATCAAGCGCTGTTCTTCGTTGAGGCCAAGCGGGTGTTGAAGCCGGGCGGCGTCTTCGCCGCCTGGGGATACGACTGGTTCAATGTTTCACCAGCCTTCGATGAGAACTTCGAGAATGTCATCCTACAGGTCATCGAGCAAGACTGGACGCCTCAAAATGCCATCCTGTGGAACGGCTACAGGGACATAGCAATGCCCTTCAAGTCCATCGAAACACCGGAGCTCTCCATCCGCGTCACCTGGAACCTCTGCCAACTTCTCGCCTACGTACACACCTGGTCGGCAACCCGTCGTTATATGGCGCGAACAGGAAGCAACTTCCTGGAGGCCGCAGCAGACGCATTGGTATCGGATTGGGGGCCACCTGAAACGACGAGGAACATCAGCATGCCGCTGCATTTCATCGCCGGTAAATACCTAAAGTAGAGGGAAATAATCCCAAAAGCCGATATAATATTTACGGGTATGACCTGCCTGGATGATCCCGCAGCGTATATCCTACGTAGCGAAATTGCCGCTACAAATCAACAGGGGAAACACATCTCGTATCCAACGAACTGAAACGAATAGAGGTGGTTTTATGGACATTATCACATTGGCGCGCTGGCAATTTGCGATCACCACCGTTTATCACTTCTTCTTCGTGCCCATCACCCTCGGCTTGTCCGTTTTGGTCGCGCTCATGGAGACGACCTATCTCCGCACCGGCAACGAACACTACAAACGCATGACCAAGTTCTGGGGCAAACTCTTTCTGATCAACTTCGCCATGGGTGTCGTCACCGGCATCGTGATGGAATTCCAGTTCGGTATGAATTGGTCGGAGTATTCGCGCTTCGTCGGAGACGTCTTTGGGGCGCCGCTCGCCATCGAAGCGCTGTTGGCTTTCTTCCTCGAATCGACTTTCCTGGGGATGTGGATTTTCGGTTGGGAGAGATTGTCCAAGCGCGCCCACACGGCGACGATCTGGCTGGTCGCCATCGGGGCAAATATATCGGCTTTGTGGATCCTCATCGCCAATTCCTTCATGCAGGAACCGGTTGGATACGCGTTGAGCAACGGGCGCGCGGAAATGGTTGATTTCGGTGCACTCGTCACCAACCCGCATGTCTGGCTGCAGTTCCCCCACGTATTCGCCTCGGGGTTAACGACGGCCGCATTCTTCATGCTCGGCATTAGTGCCTACCACCTGCTGCGGAAAAATCAAGAGATGGAGCTCTTCAGGACATCATTCAAATGGGCGGCTATTACAGGTTTGATCGCCGCCGTCTCAGTCGCCGGGATCGGCCACATCCAAGGCCAGCACATGATAGATACCCAACCCATGAAAATGGCTGCCGCCGAAGCGCTATGGAAAAGTGAAGATCCCGCTTCCTTCTCCCTGATTGCGATCATCGATGAAACCGATCGTGAAAATGTATTTTCCATCAACATTCCCGGAATCCTGAGTTTTATGGCCTACAATCGCATGGATGGAATGGTTCACGGAATCAATGACCTGCAGGCGGAGTACGAGCAGACCTACGGTCCGGGGGATTACATTCCCCCCGTCACCATCAGCTACTGGGCCTTCCGCATCATGGTCGGCGCGGGATTCTCGATGATCTTTCTGGCAGGCGTCGGGTTGTGGCAGGTGTGGCGTGGCCGTCACGGCGTCCCCAATCGATTCTTGAAAATCCTTCCCTGGGCCATGGCGCTGCCGTTTATCGCCAACACAACCGGTTGGATTTTCACCGAAGTCGCCCGCCAACCCTGGATCGTCTTCGGGCTACAGAGGACAGAAGACGCCGTCTCCCCGAACGTTTCCGCAGGTACGCTGCTGTTTTCACTCATCAGTTTCGCTTTGATCTACGCTGTTTTAATCGCCGTAGATGTCTATCTGCTGCGGAAATACGCCACGCAGCCGGAGCTGGAACTGCTATCTTCTGAGTAAATCTAACGCAAAGTCCTCAGGAGGACGATCATGGACTTAAACACCATCTGGTTCATTCTCATCGGCGTTCTGTTTACCGGTTTTTTCTTCTTGGAGGGGTTCGACTACGGCGTTGGAATTCTGCTTCCATTTCTGGGTAAAGACGACCGCGAACGCCGCTTGATGATCAACTCGATTGGACCCCATTGGGACGCCAATGAAGTTTGGTTGATCACGGCCGGCGGAGCGATGTTCGCTGCCTTTCCACACTGGTATGCCACCCTGTTCAGCGGTTTTTACCTTGCCCTGGTGCTCATGCTCCTGGCACTCATCGCACGCGGTGTGGCCTTCGAGTTCCGCAGCAAAAGCGAAAGTGCAAAATGGCGCAGCACTTGGGATTGGATTATCTGTATCGGCAGTGCAATCCCGGCATTGCTCTGGGGCGTTGCCATGGCGAACATCGTGCGCGGCGTTCCCATCGACGCAAACATGCAGTACGTGGGCACCTTCGGCGACCTGCTCAATCTCTTCGCACTGGTCGCCGGCGTAACCTCGCTGCTGCTTTTTACCCTGCACGGCGCCAATTTCCTGGCGATCAAAATCGAAGGACCTGTAGCAGCGCGCGCGCAAACACTCTCGACACGAATTTGGCCGGGAGTCATCATCCTCAGCTTGATCGTTTCGATTTTGGGTTATTTCGAAACCGACGTCGTCTCCCGTCTCGGCCCCGCCGTCATAATTCTCCCCTTCTCTGCGATCGCGGCACTATGCAGTGTGGGATTGCTGATCCGTCGAAAACGAATGGGCTGGGCTTTCGCCATGGCCGGCGCCTGCATCGTTCTATTCACCCTGACCATGTTCGTGGGCCTCTACCCGCGCGTGATGACCTCCAGCCTGCAGCCCGACACCTGGAGCCTGACGATCGACAACGCATCATCCAGCCCGTATACCCTACGCGTCATGAGCATCATTGCGCTTATCTTCCTGCCCATCGTATTGCTCTACCAGGCCTGGTCCTATCGCGTCTTTCGCCGCAGGTTGACGAGCACATCTTCCCTGGAATACTGATTCGCGACACCACTCGAAGCATGTCCACGATCGTATTGCAGGCCAATCGTTCAGCAGACGCTGTCCACACCGAGTCTGCAACGCTGCCCAGCGCATGAGTAAACTTGCCTGTAAGCATGCGGACGAGTACTTTCCAAAATGTTGAAAGTCGATCCCAGACTGGTGCAAGAAGCCCGTTCGGTTCGGCGCTGGCTGATTGCGGCTGTGGCGTTGGGCTCACTTTCCAGCATTCCTCTCATTCTCTCGGCCCATTTCCTGAGTCGGATCGTAGCTGGCGTTTTTCTCGCCGGCCAGACCTTGAATGAAGTCCGTCTCCAGATTTTCCTGATCCTCGCCCTGCAAATCCTGCGCGCCGGGTTGAATTGGGGAAGCGAAAATACGGCTGCACACGCCTCCGGGCGGATCAAGCATTCTCTGCGGCATCGCACAGCGGTTCACCTGCTGGCCCTCGGTCCGGCGTACACCCGCCGGGAGCGCACCGGCGAGTTGAACCACACAATCATGGAGGGCATCGAAGCCCTGGACAGCTACTTCCGTCAATACCTGCCGCAGATTGCGAAGAGCGCCTTCATTCCGATCGCCGTCCTCGTCTTCGTCTTCCCGCTGGACGCCGTATCGGGTTTGGTTTTCCTGCTTACGGCACCTTTGATTCCGGTTTTCATGATCCTCATTGGCGATACAGCGGAACGACTCACGCGACGCCAATGGAGCAAACTGAGCCGTATGAGCGCCCAGTTCCTGGACGTGCTGCAGTGCTTAACGACGTTGAAGGCGCTCGGGCGCAGCGGCGAACAAGGCGAGTCGATACAGGCTGCCAGTGACCAATTCCGGCATTTGACCATGCGGGTGCTGCGCGTGACATTTCTCTCTGCACTCGTTCTCGAATGGGTGGCTACGCTCAGCACGGCCGTGGTGGCCGTCGAAACCGGTTTGCGTTTGCTTCACGGCCAGCTTGCCTTCCAGCAAGCCTTTTTCATCCTGCTGCTTGCCCCCGAGTTCTACCAGCCGCTACGTAACCTGGCCCTTCGCTTTCATGCCGGTATGTCGGGCGTCGCCGCCGCCGGGCGGATATTCAAAATACTGGAGACTCCGCTTCCAATCCACAAGCCGTCCATCACTGCTCGAGTTCGTCTCTCCGACTTCGAATCCGACATCCACTTCACAGACGTTCATGCGGCATACGAAGCGGGAAGCCGGCAGGCGCTGCGCGGCGTTAGCTTCCAAATCACCGCCGGTGAATGCCTGGCCCTCGTCGGACCCAGTGGATCGGGGAAAACCACCATCGCCCAGCTCTTGCTGCGCTTCATCTCGGCCGATCGAGGCCAGATTCGCGTAGGTGAAACTGCGCTGGAAGCGATCGATCCGACTCGATGGCGCGCCCACATCGCCTGGGTACCGCAAAATCCGCATCTCTTCAACGCCTCAATTGCAGAGAATATTCGCATCGCAAAGCCGCATGCAGAACACAAGCAGATCGTAGACGCCGCCAAACAAGCCTACGTCCACGACTTCATCTATGACCTGCCGGACGGTTACGACACACAGATCGGGGAACGCGGGGCGCGGCTGAGCGCAGGTCAGGCACAGATGATCGCCCTGGCACGCGCATTTCTCAAAGATGCGCCTTTTCTAATCTTCGACGAAGCCACGTCGAACCTGGACTTGGAACGCGAGACTCAGATCCAGACGGCGCTGAAACTTCTGCTGCAAGGCCGTACCGGCTTGTTGATCGCCCACCGCTTGACCTCCATCCGGGATGCAGATGACATCGTCGTGCTCTCAGAAGGGCGAATCTTGGAACAGGGATCGCACGAAGCGCTCGTGCAACAACAGGGAGTGTATCAACGCATGCTGCGCGCCTACCAGGGAATAGCGTGAGAGAGAACGTTTTCCTTCGCCTCATCAAGCTGGCGACTCCGTTCTGGAAACAGATGGGATTGGCAATTCTTACCGGTTTTGCGACCATCGCCAGCAGCATCGGCCTCCTGGCGACGTCCGCCTACATCATTGCCTTTGCCGCCCTCCGGCCGTCAATCGCCGAATTGCAGGTCGCCATCGTAGCCGTGCGATTCTTCGGCCTGGCACGCGGCGCATTACGATACATAGAGCGTCTGCTTTCCCACAACGTCGCTTTCCGCTTGATCGCTCGCCTGCGCGTCTGGTTCTTTCGCAGGCTGGAACCGCTTGCCCCGGCGCGCTTGATGCAGTATCGCAGCGGCGATCTGCTGCGCCGCATCGTGGGCGACGTTGATACGCTGGAACTCTTTTTCATCCGCGTTATCGCGCCGCCGTTCGTCGCGCTCGCCGTCAGTGCACTAACATTGGTGCTCCTGGGTAACTTTGACATCCGTCTGGCAGTAATCGTCGTCGGAATCCATTTTCTAGCGGGCGCCGTCCTGCCGATGGCGATGCTGCGCTGGAGCCGAGATTATGGTCGCCGCCTGGTGGAAGTGCGCGCGCAATTGAAGGCCGCCCTCGTCGACAGCCTCCAGGGGTCCGCCGACATCCTGGCCTTCGGCCAGGAACAATCACACCTCGATCGGATAAATCGGTTGAGTCACACACTCACGGATCTACAAACCCGCTTCACCCGGCGAGACGCCCTCGCCTCCGTACTCAACGACCTCTCGATGAGTCTGGCTGCGCTCGTCGCCTTCGTACTCTGTGTGCCTTTGGTTCGCCAGGGACAGATCGACGGAATTTATCTGGCCGTCATCCTTTTAACAACGATGGCCAGCTTCGAGGCCATCGCGCCCCTCGCCACCACCTTCCGGCAGCTTGAAGAGCAAGCCTCCACAGCGGATCGCCTTTTCGAAATCCTCGACGCCACACCGGCCGTTGAAGATCCTGTAGAACCTGCCCCGCGGCCTTCAGATCTCAGACTTCGGTTCGATGCCGTGTGTTTTCGCTACGACCCAACTTTACCCCTCGCCCTGAACGGAATCGATTTAGACCTGCCCATGGGCGGAAAAGTGGCGATCGTCGGAGCCAATGGATCGGGCAAAACTTCAATCGTAAATCTCTTACTCCGATTTTGGGACTACGAGATGGGATCCATTCGAGTCGGCCCTCACGAGATTGGCGCTTACCGCCAGGAGGACCTGCGCGGATTAATGAGCGTCGTCCCGCAGGGCACGCAGTTTTTGAACGATACGATCCGAGGGAACCTGCGGCTTGCGCAGCCCGACGCGGATCAAACGCGGCTCGAAGATGCCGCCCGATGCGCACAAATTCTTGACTTCATCCAGTCGCTGCCGCAGGGATTCGATACGCGCATCGGCGAAGGCGGGTTGCTGTTGAGCGCAGGAGAACGCCAGCGGCTGGCGATTGCCCGGGCTCTCTTGAAAGACGCAGCGCTGCTGCTCCTGGATGAACCCACCACCCATTTGGATGCCATCACCGAGCGTTCGTTGATGAACGATTTGCTAGCCTGGTCACAGGATCAGAGTTTGCTGCTCATCACCCACCGCCTGGTCAACCTAGACCGCATGGATCAAATCATCGTCCTGCGCCAGGGCCGCATCGCCGAACGCGGCAGCCATGCCAGCCTGGTCGAAGGCGACGGCGTGTACCGGCGAATGTGGCTGCGTCAAAACCAGGCCGACTTGATTGAAACACTCGGCGATGGGAGAACGTGTTAATATAGGGAACGGAAGAACCGACATCCCGCGCAGAGACCCGGCTCACTGAGATCATCACACAATGACCCTTCAAGAAACGAAATCCAGAGAAACAACCGGCTACCTCCCGCTCATTCGCTCGAATCCGGACTTCCGCTATCTATGGTTCGGCCAGATCATCAGTTTGCTGGGGGACTGGTTCAACCTGATCGCCTCGGCGACGCTGATCAACCGCCTCTCCGAAAGCGGGCTGGCCATCAGCGGGTTGTTCGTCATCCGCATGCTCGCGCCCTTCCTGATCAGTCCCCTTGCGGGCGTCCTCGCCGACCGCTTCGATCGCAGGCGCCTGTTGATCTCCGCCGACCTGCTGCGTGCGGGGGTCGTCCTGTGCTTCCTTATCGTCCGCACGTCCAATCAGGTCTGGCTGCTGTATACATTAACGGCCGTCCAGCTGGCCATCAGCGGCATTTTCTTCCCCACGCGCACCGCTATCCTGCCCGACATCGTCGTGGAAAGAGATCTCGGCAGCGCCAACGCAATTTCCTCCGCCACCTGGTCGATCATGCTCGCATTGGGTTCTGCACTCGGTGGATTGGCGGCAGGCAGTTGGGGTGTATATCCTGCCTTCATCATCGATGCATCCACCTTCCTGCTATCGGCATTCTTCATCGCTCACATATGCTACGAAAAGCCCTCCGGAAATCAGCGGCCATCGAGCGATCACCGTTCGAGCCTCGACCAATACGTCGACGGGTTGCGGTACCTCACACGACATCCCCGCGTGTTCGTCCTCACGCTACACAAGGCGGCCTTCAGCCTGTTGATTTCCGGCCCGTTTCAAGTCGTGCAAGTGGCGATTGCAGAAAAGGTTTTCGTCATCGGCGACAACGGAGGCATCGGCCTGGGTATCCTCTTCGCCGCCGCCGGAATCGGCACCGGCTTCGGTCCCATCGTCGCACGCTCTTTCACGCAAGATCGGGATCGGCCGTTGAGCATCTCGCTCGCCATCGCTTATCCACTCAGCGCAATCGGTTCCTTGATCATGGCCCCAATGGCGAGCTTCTGGATCGTCTTATTGGGTACGATGCTGCGCGCAGTCGGTGGCGGCATCAACTGGGTTTTTTCGAATCAACTGTTGTTTCAGACCGTACCCGATGACATGCGCGGGCGTGTGTTCGCCTCCGAGTTCGCATTTTTCTCTCTGGCAAGCGCACTGGGCTCACTCGCCGGAGGTTGGGGAGTCGATCGACCGCAAATCGGAATCGAAGGCACCCTGCTCTGGATGGCTGTATTGATCCTCGTGCCGGGGGTTTTATGGTCGGTATGGCTGATTCGCAGAGACTACAATCGAGCGCGCTGAACTCGGTTTAAGCTTCAGAATACCCGGGGACCTCGAAGTTTTTTCCACCTTCTTCCAACTGCCAGAACGGATGCCAAGCCACACCAAAATGCTCGACGAGGATGTCCTTTTTATAGGGCGTGATTTTGAGTTCCTCGATCTGGGATGCCGCCTCCCCCCAGCGATCATCCATTTCGTCCAACTCCTGGGATAATTCTGCTTCAAGTTCGGAGAGTTCCTGCTTGAATTCCTCGATCACGTCCAAAGATTCCTCTACATCCGCCTTTGCTTTGACGGTCATGCGGCGTTTGGTGACGGAAGTGGAGACACGTCGACGGCTGCGAGATCCGCCGATGAGACCCAGGAGATTCTCACCCAGCGTGGCCAGTTCTTCCATCTTGCGAGACTGATGTTCGGCTTCATCCTCAGCCAATTCACGTTCTTCCTTGGCGAGCCGCGTCTGAATGGATTTGATCTTCTTCTCGTATTTCTCACGCAACGTTTCGGCGTTGTCATCCCGCGCAGTTTGGGCCGCCTCGGCACATTGCTTCCGAAATTCTGCCGTCGTGACTCCCGGTTTTGCAACGAGTTGCAACGCCGGATTGGTTTCCAACGTAAGTTCCGCGCTATGGTATACGTAATCCAGAAAATCGCTGGAGAGCGATTTGAGAGTTTTCGCACCTGATAGCGGCTTCTCCAAGTCGGAGAATTGGGATTCAGGGGCCGGATTCGAATCGAAAGCCTTCGATGTGAAAGGCGTTGTGCGCACGTCGTCCCAGTGCACGATGCCGCGCGGGTCGACATCAAGCGACAACGCTGCGATCGTCTCTTCGTGGTCGATGCCGTACTTACGGTCGATGTAGCGCACCGAAGCTTGCGCAAGCAGCGAGGGTCGATAGACGATCCCCAGGCGCTTCGCCTTCGGTGCCTCCTTTCCAACCACCTTTAGCGCTTGGGCGATCGTGAGGTTGTTGGCCAGGAACAATTCTTCCACACCGGCGGGAATCGAAGGACGAGTGGCGGAAAGATTCGTTTCGACTTTCTTCTCAGACTTAGCCGCAGGTTGCTTCCCTTTTCCAGATGCTTTTATATCTGCACCCACCAGCGCATTGAGATCCTTCAATTGCGTTCGCGTGATCGGCCCCTTCAGATACGCCATTGCCCAGCGCGTGTAGAAAATCTCGGGCGCCTTCGCGTGCACGTTGTGCAGCAAGAACACGCGTTTCCCCAAGGCCGAGATGCTTTTATCCGCTTTCGCCCGGCTGAAACCACTTTTTCCCGCCTCGATGCCCTCCAATCCATCCAAAAGCCGGAGCTTATCCCGTTCGGTTTGCAGCCGGCCGATGAACCAGGTGCCCGCGTTGCTCAACCCCTTGTAATCCAGATCGGCCGGGTTCTGCGTCGTGAGCAGCAAACCAAGACCGAAGGCGCGTGCCTGCTTGAGCAGACGCAGCAGCGACGGTTTGGAAGGCGGCTTCGCCACGGGCGGCATAAAACCAAAGACTTCATCGATATACAGCAGTGCACGCAGCGAATCCGAGCCCGATTGCTGGTACATCCAGGCTTCGAGCGCCGTCAGCAGCAGGGTGACGAAAAACATCCGCTCCGCGTCCGGCAAGTGCGCCAGGTAGAAAATGCTCTGTTTGGGCTTTCCACCTTCGCCCCAAAGGAACGCCTCGATATCCAACGGCGTCCCCTCGACCCAGGCCTGGAAAGAAGGCGCAGCGAGCAGATTGTTGAGCGAAACGGCGAGTTCGAAACGATCGTCTTCGGGATAGAACTGATCCATCTCGAAGGCACCCAGTCGTTCGAAAGGAGGATTCTGAATCTGTCGGATCAACTCAGATAGATCCAGGTCCTCGCCTTCCACCCAGGCACGCTCGATCAGGTTGGCTAAAAGGATATGCTCGCGCGACTTTACCGGGTCGGCTTCGATGCCCACAAGTCCCAGCAGCGCCGTTGCCGTGCTGGAAATCTTTTCCCGGATTGCTTCCCGATTTTCGTCCCACGAAAGCGCGGGCGCCTGCAAGGAGGTGAGTATGTTGACCGGAATGCCTGCGTCCGAACCCGGGGTGTACACGGCATAATCGACCGCCTGGCAGACGCTCTCAATCCGCTCGGAGTCGATGTCCCATTCCGCCAGGCCGGATTTCCACAATTCAGCGACTTCTTGCGCCATTTCGACCGTCGACTTTCCTTCCCGCTGCGCAGTGTCCGCGTCCACCCAGGGCTCGAAATCCTGCGGGCTGAGCGAAGGAAAATGCAGCAGCAAGTCGGCAATGTCGCCCTTAGGATCGATCACCAAGGCCGGGATACCGTTCAAGGCTGCTTCCTCGAGGATGTCAATACATAGCCCTGTCTTGCCCGATCCCGTCATGCCCACAACGACGCCGTGCGTCGTCAGATCATCCGGGTCGTAGAGCGTCGGCTTTTGGAGGATCATCTTTTTCTTCAAGTCGTAGGTTCTGCCGATGTAGAACTTTCCCTCGGTTTTCAAAGCAGCCTCGCTTTCATTCTCTCAGGGCATCGCTTCCGCGTAGATCTTTTCGAATTCTATCAGGAATTCGTGAGCCAGATCCACGTCGAAGGCAATCAGCACGTTCTCATCGTTTCGTTCTTCGGCACTGCGTGTGAAATTGTAGGAGCCACAGATGACGAGCTCCCCGTCCACGAGGATAACTTTGTGGTGCATGGTCCCCGGATTCCCGTCCAAGCGCACATTCGCACCGCCCAGACGAAGCGCATCATACTGCGCGCCCACGGCAGCAGCCTGATCAGCCTCGATCACGCCGCGCACACGAACACCTGCATCCGAACGGGCGAGCATCGCCCCGGCGATTTCATCCGAAGTAAAGGAGAAGGCCAGGAACTCTATCGAAGATTCCGCCGCGTTGATTAATTCGACCAATTCTGGAGCAACCGCCGTGTCCGGCGAGAACAAAACCAGCCACTCTCCGTCATCGAGATCAACAGGCGCCCGTGCCGGATCAGGCAAAGATAGCGCACCAAAACGATCCTCGAGGAACATCTCTTCGAATTCCTGTGTATACACTTGCGCCAATGCGGATGATTGTACGGCAAGCAAGTTGTTGTTATTGATATACGCTCCTCGCAGCGTGAAATTCATCGATCCAGTCCAGACTTGCATGCCATCCAGGACGACGAATTTATGATGCATCAAATGTTCGCGCATGTCTCCGATGATCTCGATGCCCGCTTGCTCGAGCTCGGTGATTTCGGCTTCAGAGCGATAGTCGCTCTCGACGACGAGCCGCACCCGCAGACCGCGTCGATGCGCTCGGATGAGTGCATCGCGGATGCTCCACAAATCCAGATGATAGATCGCCACGTCCACCGAGTACTGCGCCGCATCGATCGCATCTGCCAATGCCGCATCGGGTCCACCGCGAAACGTATCGGCGTCCGACCCTCCGGGATCGGTGAATGCGACCGTCCATTCCCTGTCGGTGTCGACATGCGGCGTCGCCGGTGGCGGCGGCTCTTCTTGGTTGCCCTGGAACACGAAAAACAAGGCAACGAGCATAAGCAGCGTCAACGAAGCGGCGAGCGCTGTCGGATTGATGGTTAATCGTCGTGGCACGTCAGACCCCAGTTCCAATGTCGATGGTTCCCCCAAGAAAAAAATCGTTAGCCCTTCCTAGGGACTGCCATCTTGATTATAGCCGTCAGCTGCCCGGGAGACAAACATAGAACCCGGCTGCCGCTTTAAAAACCTTTAACCGTAACTCCCAAGAACAGGAGAAGGTAGCCGAAGAGCACCAGCCAAAAGGAGATCGAGGATAAAACGGGGATCGAGCTAATGTGGGACAGCAAACCCACGATGGCGAAGATCAACGATACGACAAACACGTTTCTTGATGGTTTTTTGATACGCATGTTTCCTGCTCCTCGAGGTGAAATAGCAGCTGATAAAGATCTACTTCTGCGCAGCGAGATCGCGCAGGATCGATCGAGCCAATCCCGGTCCGCGGTATACGAGACCCGTGTAGACCTGGACCAACGCAGCGCCGGCATCCATCTTTTCTTTCACATCATCTGCGCTGAACACCCCGCCCACACCGATGACAGGTAATTTCCCCTGCGTAAGCTGCGCGATCTGGCGCACCATGGCTGTCGAGCGCTGGCGCAGCGGAAGCCCGCTGAGTCCACCGCCTTCCACCGCATTACCGGATCGCAGCCCTTCACGCGCGACCGTGGTGTTGCTGGCCACGATGCCATCCATCTCGCGCGCCGTTATGGCCCCGATGGCGTCCTGCAGTTCCCGCTGCGTCAGGTCCGGTGCGAGCTTGACCAACACGGGCACTCGTTTTTGCGAGACGGAGCTCAACTCCCGGCGAGTATTGGAAATCTGGCATAAGAGGGAATCCAGGAAATCCCGCGCCTGTAAACGCCGCAGTCCCACCGTGTTGGGCGAGGAGACGTTCACCACGAAATAATCGACGAGGTCGTAGAAAGTTCGCAGCAGATGAAGATAGTCGTCAGCCGCCGCTTCCAGCGGCGTATTTACCCCCTTGCCGATGTTGAGACCGACAACAACGTCACTCGCCCGCCGCTTTCGAAGTCGACGCAACAGCACCTCGGCGCCTTTGTTGGGAAATCCCATGCGGTTGATCAACGCCCGGTCCTCGGGCAAACGGAAGATCCTCGGGCGTGGATTTCCCGGCTGCGGCAAGGGCGTGACCGTGCCCAATTCGACGTGGCCGAATCCCAGGCATGCCAGTCCCTGCAAGGCGCGGCCCTCTTTGTCGTAGCCCGCCGCCAAACCCAACGGATTGGGAAATTGGATTCCAAAAACCTCCACCGCCAGCGATGGATCGTGAAAAGCAAAAGCCCGGCGCAGCAATGCCCGCGTCACGGGGGAAGAAGATGCCAACCCCAAAGCGCGCAGCGTCAGATGGTGGACCTGTTCGGGGTCAATGCGAAACAACAACGCTCGGAGCCGTTCATATCTCATGAGTGTCTTTACCACCTGTCAGCAAAGGAATTGTATTCACCAATGGCGATGATATTTCCGATTCCAAATTCAGCTCTCGAGAAACTCCCGCACCGCTGCGGCCTGCTGCGATGAAATTTGAGCGGTGCTTTCCCAATGCTCGATCAAATCCGTAAGTTCGAAAACGGCATGCAAACGATAGCCCGCCTGCGCGAGCGTTTCTCGCGCCCCGCTCTGGCGATCGATAAGCACAAGCACGTCCGTCACTTCTAACCCGACATCCTTCAAGCGTTCGATGGCCTCGAACTTGCTTCCCCCGGTCGTCACCAGATCGTCGATCACCAGCGCCGTCTCGCCAGCTTCGTACTGCCCTTCGACTTTTGCCCGCGTGCCGTAGCTCTTCACTTCCTTGCGCGGGTAGATCATCGGACGCTGGCATTGCAGCGAAAGCGCCGTCGCAATCGGCAATCCGGCGTACGGCAAGGCTGCCAGACGATCGAATTCCAAATCGCCCAAGCGGGCGCGATAGGCTGCTGCAGCTCGAGCAAGCAAAGCTGGATGAGAAGCGAGCAAACGCAGGTCAATGTAAATGGGAGAGATCTTCCCGGATTTAAGCTCGAACGAGCCGAAGCGCACACAGCCCGCATCGAGCAACTCGTTTGCCAGCTTGATCAGCTCCGCCGGAAGTTTGGATTGCGCTGCTCGGCGAGAAAGAAACGATTCCCGAACGGCTTGTATGTTCTCGCGCAGCTGGGCGGCCCGGGCGCGACGATCCCTGGCGGAGGAAATTCCTCTGGAGACGGGAACGATCATCCCCAGGCCATCCGGGCGTAATCCCGCATGCAGCGCCAATTCGAGATTGCCCCCCTGCGCGCCCACACCCGGCGCAAGCAGCCAGAGATCGGGCGCCGCCTCACGGACCGCGGCCAGCGCCGAAACATCCGTCGCGCCGACAACCAGGCCGATGTTCCCCAGTTCGTTCCACATTTGTACCGTGCGCGCCAAACGAACGTAAAGCGGTTCGAAACTGTCGACCGTCAAGTTCTGCAGGTCGTCCGCTCCGGGATTGGACGTCTTACAAAGCACGAAAACGCCCTTTGCTGCATCGCACAGAAAGGGTTCCAACGAGTCGTGGCCGAGAAAGGGACTCGCCGTCACGGCATCTGCGCCCATCGTTTCGAAAAGCGCCCGGGCGTAGGCTTCCGCCGTGGAGGCGATGTCCCCCCGCTTTGCATCCAGGATCAGGGGAATGCCGTCGGGGACGAATGCGGTCACTTCCCGAAGCGCGTTCCACCCCGCTGCGCCGTATTGCTCGAAGAAGGCGCTGTTGGGTTTGAAGGCACACACGAATTCGTGAGTCTCTTCAATGATGCGCTTGCAGAAGTCCAACGCCGCCTCGGCGGACGATTCGGTCAACTGCGCCGGATGCGGATCGAGGCCGACGCAGAGCAGGGAATCGACCGCTTGGACCCTTGCGGTAAGTCTCTTGAAAAACGTAGATCGTTCTGTCATCGCACACTCAGCATACAGGGATATGCAACAGGGTTTTCCGACTAGGCTTTGCCCAACACCAAGGCCAGCAGGGCCATGCGCACGTATAAACCGTATTCCATCTGCCGGAAGTAGGCGGCACGTGGGTCGTCGTCCAGTTCCAGACTGATCTCGCCCACGCGCGGCAGCGGATGCATGACGATCATTTCATCTTTAGCCGCCTTCATTGTTTCATCAGTGATCACGTAAGCGCCCCTCACCTTTTCGTAATCTCCCAGGTGCTCGAAGCGTTCCTTCTGCACGCGGGTGATGTAGAGGACGTCCGTTTCAGAGAGAACCGGGTCGAGGGATCCATACTCGGTTTGCGGGATCTTGCGCTCTTTAAGTTCTTCGACTACTTCCGCCGGCATTTTGAGAATATCGGGCGAGACGTAGTTGAGTCGAACGTCGAACAACGAAAGCAATCTCGACAGCGAGTGTACCGTACGTCCGTACTTCAAGTCACCCAACATGGTAACGGTCAGACCGTCCACGCGTCCCAGTTCTTCGGAAATCGTAAAAAGATCGAGCAGCGCCTGGGTGGGATGCTCGCCGATTCCATCGCCGGCGTTGATGATTGGCTTGTGGGCGAATTTCGCCGCCAGGGCAGCCGCGCCGACCTCGGGATGGCGCAGCACGATCACATCCGAGTAGCATTCCAGCGTGCGGATAGTGTCTGGAAGTGATTCGCCTTTGGCCACCGACGAGTAGGTCACCTCGTTGATCGGGATCACGCTGCCGCCAAGCCGCTCCATTGCCGCCAGGAAGGAAGACGACGTGCGCGTCGAGGGTTCGTAGAACAAATTAGTGAGGATCTTGCCCTTGAGCAAGTCAAAAGTGCCCACCCGCTCGACCATCGCCCGCATTTCTTTGGCCACACCGAAAATGTACTCGAGATCTCCGAGGGAAAATTGTTTTACGGAAAGGATGTCCTGGCCGTAAAACGGTGCTTCCTGGCGATCGCCGAGGGGCAGGTGAGGGTTACGCGCTTTTCGTTCATTTGGGGGTACGAAGGTTGCCATATATTTCCTCCATCAAATAATGTTCACGAGATAAGGCTGATATCCCTCCCGAAACCCTTCGGGACGAGGATTTTACCGTCTTGATACGCCCATTGACCGCGCACCTTTACCCGGCGCACGATTCCCTGCAGCTTCATTCCCTCGAAGGGCGTCCAACCACAGCGGCTGTGGAAATTTTCCGCCCGGACCTCCCAGGTTGCATCCGGGTCGAACTCGACTTCCGCCTCCGAACGCTGCGGCAGGCCGAAAATCTTGCTCGGATTGAGATTCATGCGAATGATTAGATCGTCCATCGACAAACGCCCCTCTTGCACGGCGGTGGCGAACAACGCCAGCGAAGTCTCCAGGCCGGGAAAGCCCGGTGGGGGATCGTCGCTGTCTTTTTCCTGCAAGGTGTGCGGCGCATGATCCGTTGCGAAGCAATCGATTACCGCCAGGTTGTCCCACAATGCTTCTTGATCCGCCTTCGCAGCCAACCTTGGCCGCACCTCGCTCCGACCTGGACCGATATGCGGGACATCGTCCTGCGTGAGGAACATATGATGGGGCGTCACCTCACAGGTAACCGCACAACCACGCTCTTTCAGCTCCCGAATAAGCTGGATTTCGATGCGCCGGCTGACGTGGCAAACATGGATCGGCCGTCCCTGCAGCATCGCCAGGAGCAGGATCGCCGCCAGACTCCGCCCTTCTGCATGGACCGCCAGCGGACGATCGGTTGGCCAGGCGGCCAGATGACGCCTTTGCAAGTCGAGTCCCTCAACCATCAAGGGACCGTAGGTCAAGTCCAGGTAAAGCTTCAATCCGCAAGCCTGTGTGGCCAGAGGCGCATAGGTTCGATGATTTTCTGCGCTGGCGCCGAGATATATTCCGTAATCACAGCGGGCCTTCTCTCTTGCCGCCTCACGGGCTCGATCGAAGCTGTCCTGATCGACCAGCGGAGGATTCGTGTTGGGCATCGCCAGCACGGTGGAGAAACCACCCGCCAGCGCAGCCGCAGTTCCGCTGTCGAAATCCTCTTTATGAGTCGCACCCGGCTCGCGCAAGTGTACGTGGGGGTCAACCAGTCCGGGCAAGTGCATCACGCTCATTTCGCATCCTGCCCTGCGCGCAACGGGCAAAAAAAGAGAGCCGAACGGCTCTTTTGGGGCAGATGAAAAATCGCCCGCTCCGAGGTATTTTCCTCATGGCGGGCTGGTGTCATCGATGTCCTGTGTTCGCGATTACGTATCATATTCCTAAGCGTCTAATTTAAAACCAATTCAGTGGATTGTCAAGCATAAATCACGTTGTAAAGCAGCGCATCCTCAACAGACGATGGACGCCACGAGACCAGCATGCACCAACTCGCACGAGTCGGCCCCTCACTCAGTGGATACGTTCGCTCTTCTTACCACTCGTTCAATCGGGACCGCTGCCGGTATTCACAATATCCACATTCCGGATTCGCCTCCGGCGGCTCGGCTTGTTCCAGAAGCGTCAGGACTGCGTCGATAAACTGCAGAAATCGATCCATGTCCTTGGGGATTTCGGTCCACAACGGATCTCCCAGATAGGCAATGCGTCCATCATCGAGGCGCTGCAGATCCGAAGGCGTGACACTGAGCAATCCCAGATGCGTGATAGGGCTGAGCGACAATCCCTTCGGGGCAGGATTCTCCAAAGCGTAGGCATAGGCATGAAGCTGTCGGCCGTAGAATTCAATGTGGTGCGCGGCCGGCTGCGTGGTTTTGAAATCTACCACTGCATAGCTCCCGTCGTTGAAACGAATCGCCGTGTCGAAACGCCCACGAATGTAACAGCTGTGTTCGTGATTTGGCAGCCGGATTTCAGCCGAGCGCACCCACTTCTCACCGTACGTAATCTCTCCATCCGGCAGGTCGGGAGAGATGGCGGTACTCGATTTCCCTACGAAATAAGCGTTCATCAAGCGATCGATTTTCCCGAAGATGCTTGGGAAAGGTGCGCGTGGTCGGTTGAAGTTCGAGACGATCTTCAAGTAGAAGCAACGCTTGCATTCGTCCCAGAGAAAGGTCAAATCCGACGGACTCAGCTTCCAGACTTGCATGTTCGCTCCTCTACGGTGCGAATAAAAATGCATGGGTTCTCTGCGAGAGAACCCATGCGTGCTTGTCAATTGGATCGATTTCAACGATCGGGCAGCAGATGTCCGGTGCGGATTTATGCCCCCATCGTCGATGCGCTTCGCACAGCAGGTTACTCTTCTTCGACCACCGTCTCACAATCCATGCCTTCCCAATCTTCCGTCGAAAATGAACCCGAATCCCATTGTTCCATGAGATTTGCCAAGCGAACAGTATCGACTCTGCAAATTTCGTTGAGCCCTTCCTGGTTCACTTGTTCTTGAGTGGCCGCAATTTGTTCGTCGATCTGCTCCTGGGTTAAACCCATGTCCAACATCTGGTCGATGGCTTCCTGTGAGTAATCTATCGTAACGCTTTCCGTGCGGAACTTCACCACACATAGATCATCCTCCATGCCGACGATCTCTTGATACGTCGTTGTGGTGATGAGAACCCCCATCATCTCCAGTTCGAGCGGAAAGAGTATCTTGGCGGGTTTGCAGTCTTTCCCCGCCTCAATAAAGCATTGCATGTCCTCACCACAATCCTTGATGCTCGACAGTGCAGGCATGTTGCACGCTGTCGCCATGAACAGTAAACCGATCAAGGCCACTAGGGAGAGCGCGCGATTAATCATCTTTTTACTCCTTTTCTGTCCTACTGAGTCTTCCCGGTTGCATGGAAATGAGGGAGCGAACATGATGAGATGTCTCTATTCAGCATTTCAATCCTCATTCCCTATTCGTTAACGCACAAAACAGGATCATTGTGACATTCGTTGGAATCGCCCCGCTTGTCTCAAGTTCAATAATACCCTCATTGCGGGAAAAATACACCAACTTGCGTGAAAGCCGATCTTCACTAACTGGCCCCTATCCGCCGCGCTCGCCCATCGAAGACCCACATGGGGTGATCAGGCCACGTTCAAGTGCACAACGGTAACGCCGTCACCTCCCTCACTCGGCTGGCCGGGTGCAAAAGAGGCGACATACGGACTGTTCGCAAGTGCCTGGCGAATCGCCCGACGCAAACGTCCTGTGCCTTTTCCGTGGATCACGCGAATGTACGGCATACCCGCCAGAAAAGCGGCATCCAGACGCCGTTCCAGTTCTTCGAGGGCATCGTCGATAGTCCAACCATGAACGTGCAGTTCGAGCGGCGGGCTGTCGAGAATGGGTTGGGATATCGACCGTCCCCCGCCAGGTGAACCACCTTTCCGCGCCGTGTGGTCCCGCTTCGTTGCTGACCCAGTCTCTAGCGGCAGCAGTTCGTTGAGATTTGCCCGTACTCGCAGGCGGCCTACTTGAACCTCCGCATGATCTCGATCCAATGCTTTAATCACCCCTTCGGCATCGATCGTGCGCAGGAGAACCGCGTCACCCTTTTTGTAAGCGTATTTGAGAGTATCAAGCCCGTCATCCGGCAGACGCAACGAATCCTCGAGTGATTTTTCGATCGCCTCGAGCTGCGTTTCTGCCGCTTTCGAGTCATCATGTGACCGCTGCGTACTCGAGAATTCCCGTTTGATCTTCCGCAGCTCATTGCGCATTTTCTCGAGCTCGGCCTCGGCCTGCTCTTGCACGCCGAGAAGGATTTCTTCACGCTCATCTTCGATTCCCGCCAAACGTCGGGAAAGCTCTGACTCCAACGCCGTGACTTGCTGGCGCGTCGATTCGGCTTCATTGCGATCCTTACGTGTCAGTTCCCGCTGCGTGTGAATTTCGTCCAACAATCGCTCTGCTTCCAGGTCCGCGGTAGAAAGCATCGCACGTGCCCTCTCGATAATTGTCTCCTCAAGCCCCAAACGCGCGGCGATCGCCAGTGCGTTCGATCGCCCCGGCAGGCCGACAAGCAGATGATAGGTCGGGCGCAGACTCTGCAAATCGAATTCCATGCTGGCATTTTCCACACCGGACACGCTGTGGGCATACGTTTTAAGTTCGGGGTAATGCGTCGCGACCAGCGTGGTCATCGATCGCTCGAGCAACACACCCAGGATGGCGCGCGCCAGCGCCGCTCCCTCCTGCGGGTCTGTACCGGCGCCCAGTTCGTCGAGCAGAACCAGGGATTTCGACGTTGCCCGGTCGAGGATCGTCTTGATGTTGGAAACGTGGGATGAAAAGGTCGAAAGTGATTGTTCGATCGACTGCTCGTCACCGATATCGGCATAGACTGCATCGAAAACGGAAAGCTCCGATCCGGACTCCGCGGGGATATGCAGTCCGCATTGCGTCATCAGCACCAGCAGCCCGGCTGTCTTCAAAGTCACCGTCTTCCCACCGGTGTTGGGTCCGGTGATCACCAGGGCATAGGTGTCTGCATCTATATTCAGGTCGATCGGCACGACATCTTCCCTTTGCAGCAGCGGATGCCGGGCAGCGAGCAAACGCATCGTCGAGCCCGGATGAGGCGGCACGGCATCGGTGGCGAAGGGTTTGAGTATGGGCTCGGTGGCATCGAGCGCATAGGCATAGCGCGCTTTTGCAAAGGCGAGATCGAGACTGGCAAGACCTTCGACGTTCTGCTGAATCGCTGTGGATTGTTCCCCGATTCGCTGCGACAATTCTAAAAGCACGCGGCGAATTTCATCCCGTTCCGCAAGCTGAAGCTCCCTGACTTGGTTATTGAGATCAACGACCTTGAGCGGCTCGACGAACAACGTGGCTCCCGATGCGGATTGATCGTGCACGACCGCCTTGATGCGTCCCTTGAAATCCGCCTGCAGCGGTATCACGAAACGACCCTCGCGTTGTGTGATAATGGGCTCTTGCAGCAGGGGGACAATCTTGGGATCGTTAATCATCCGCTCGAGTTTGCCCATCAACCGATCGCGCGCAACACGCAGATCCCTGCGAAGCGCGCCCAGCTTCTGCGATGCACTGTCCAGCACCTCACCGCGATCGTCGATGGTTTTCGAGATCGAATCAATCAAGCCCGGAAGCGCCTCGAGCTGCGAGGCAAGCTCCCTCAGAATCGGCAGCGGTTCATCCAATTTGTCAAGTTTTCGACGCTGTTCGCGGGCAGCAACAATCGTGCCCTTGATATCCAACAGATCCGCAGGTTCCAGCACCGCGCCATGTGATGCCGCATCGACTTGTGGCCTAACGTCACGCGCACCTCCGATGCTCCATTCGGACTTGAGGCTCAAGAGCAAGCTGGCTTCCGACGTTTCCGCCTGACGACGCCGGACGGCCGCCAGATCGGGCAGCGGGTGCAGCGCCAATGCCATTTCCCGAGAGGCTGAAAATGAGGTAAAACTCGCCAGCCGCTCGAGAACGAGGTTTAATTCCAGGGTCTTAATAGACTTTACATCCATGGCGAAGGCAGTGTAACATGATTTCAGCACGTTTTCACATTCTGACGCCCTGCAGCACCTCATGCGCTGATCAGTCGAAAGATGACGAAAATACCGCATAGCCAAGGTGAAGAGAGAGGTATTATGCCGATCGATCACAAAACAACCGAGCACACGGACCCTTCGTTCAAGCCATTGATGCGCAGTCTGGCCCTGGAACTCTGCATCTACGCGCCTCTTGTCACAATTTACTTCATCGTCGTGTTACATTTCGCAAAAGAGCCGTTGATTCAGCTCTATGAGCAGGGATCGACCAGCTACGCTTTCGTTACTTTATTCCTCATCCTCATGCAAGGCGTTCTGTTGGAAGCTTTTACATCCTGGCTGCTGCGCAGAATCGGGTTGAGGTAGACAGAGATGGAATTCCCCATCGCTGGCGTGATCGTCAGTCCTTTGATACTTGCCGGCACTGGATTCATCGTCGGTGTTCTGGGGGGATTTTTAGGCGTAGGCGGTGGTTTCCTGGCCGGTCCCCTGATGTTCTGGGCCGGCGTGCCGATCGACTTCGTTGTAGGTACCGACCTGGCGCACATGACGGGAAAATCGCTCGTCGCCGCCAGAAGCCACCGTGCGCTCGGGCACGTCGACATCCGTCTGGCCATGCTCATGGTTCTGGGAACCGTACCGGGAGTGGAGATCGGCGCACAAATCATCGAAGCCCTGAAACCCAGAGGCAACACGGAACAAGTCGTCGGAATTTTCTACGTCATCATCCTTTCCCTCATCGGCTCATTTACGGCCTGGGAAAGCCTACGCACCATTCGTATGCGGCGCACCGAACACATCAATGCACAAGATGCGGTCGAGAGAACCGGCCTGCTTTACCACTCGCGTCTTTTTCGTATTCCCCCGCTCGTCCAACTACCCGTATCCGGTGTGGGTGAAGTATCTGTCTGGGCCATTCTCTTCGTCGGACTGCTCACCGGTGTTCTCGCAGGATTTCTGGGAGTCGGTGGTGGCTTCCTGCGCATGCCCCTGATGGTGTACGCATTGGGCATTCCCACTCACGTCGCTGTGGGCACGGATCTTTTCGAAATCGTTATTTCGGCCGGCTACGGGACGATCAGCCATGCGCTTAAAGGCAACGTGGACGTGCTCATCGCACTCACGATGCAAACCGGCGCAGCCATCGGCGCACAAATCGGAGTTGCCGCAACGCGCTACGTATCCGGCCCCAGCATACGATTGGTTTTTTCCTTTCTTCCTTTTTTAGCCGCTGCAATGGTCCTGCTGCGGATTGCCTTTTAACCGGAGGTTGAATGGATCGCTCAAATCAAACACAAGCACAGCCGCTCGCCCTGTTTGGTATCGGGAGCCACCCTCTCGATCAAAATGCGCTTGCCTACTCGAAAATGATCACAAGCGCACTCGATTTACGCCCCGTCCTTTTACATGTGGTGAAGAGAAGTTCTTCATGTGAAGACGCTCAGGCAGTAATCGATGGTACGAAGGATGTATTTCTGGAAGATGAGGCTGACCACCTGATTCTGAAGGGCTCACCAAAAGGCGAGATTTTAAGCGAACTCGAACGTAAGAACTACAAGCTGTTAATCTTAGGCAGCTCGATTCGTGGTGCGGATCAACCGGTCCCATCGCTCAGCCGAGAACTCGCCATGCGGTCGAAAACCAGCGTTCTCATCATTCGCAACCCTCCGCAGCGTTTTCATCAAATCCTGATCTGCACGGGCGCCCACACGATATCCCTCGATGTGATCGCCTGGGGAATCCACCTGGCAAAATCCGCCGGCGTCAGAGCTACGATTCTACACGTGGCTTCCGGTGCACCGGCAATGTACACCGGTCTCTCCGCACTCGAAGAAGGCATCTCCGATGTGCTCGAACGCGATCACGCATTGGCACAGCACCTGCGGCAATCGGCGAACATGGCGGAAGAGGCCGGCGTGGAAGCGAGGATCGAATTCCGGCATGGTATGGTAATCGAGGAAATCTTACGTTCGTGCGAAATGGAAGTATACGATCTGGTAGTCATCGGCGCTCCCCTGCCCCTCATTCGGATCGAACAGCTTCTCATGGGACGCGTCGCACCCAAGCTGCTGGCCAGCTGTAAATTCCCGACAGTCATCGTACGCAACAATGGCAACGCCTCCACCTAGTGCGTCGGAACGCCACGCCTTGAAGCATTCCAGACTGCAGGCTGAATGCCCTCAACGCGGCCACATGCTCGACTCCACAAATCGCGGATACCAGTTTAGGAAGGATGTCTCATGCGAGATCTCACGAATGCGCTTGTTGAGTTGATCCGGCTGGCTTCGACCGATCTTTCTCCCGACGTCGAAACAGCGTTGATCGCTGCCCGCGAGCGAGAAACCCAAAGGTCAGCAGCGAGGGGCGCGATGGACAGCATCTTGCGCAACGTCACCCTGGCGCGTGAAAATTCAACACCGATTTGCCAGGACACCGGAACGCCGATCTTCTACGTCAAGCATTCCCGGGATTGGAGCACACGCGCACTGAGCAGCCAAATCCGCGAGGCGACTGCCCGCGCAACAACCCACACCTATCTGCGCCCCAATGCCGTCGACGCCATCAGCGGCGTGAACAGTGGAAACAACCTGGGCGACAACGCCTTTCCCACGATTCATTTCGATGAAATGGACGACGAGACTCTGACCGTCGACCTGATGCTCAAAGGCGGCGGTTGCGAAAACGTCGGTGCACAGTATTCCTTGCCAAACACCGCGTTGGGTGCGGGAAGAGACCTGGAAGGTGTGCGCAAGGTCGCCCTGGATGCGGTTTATAAAGCACAAGGCAGAGGCTGTGCTCCGGGAATACTCGGCATCGCCGTAGGAGGTGACCGGGGATCCTCGTACGCTGCGTCGAAAGAAGTCCTGCTGCGTAAGTTGAGTGAACCTAACCCGATCGAAGAACTGGATCGACTCGAGGAACGCCTGAAATCGGAAGCCAACCAGCTCGGCATCGGCCCGATGGGCTTCGGCGGCGAGACGACCGTGCTGGGCGTCAGGATATGTGGGATGCACCGCCTACCCGCCAGTTATTTCGTCTCCGTGTCCTACATGTGCTGGGCCTACCGTAGACGGCGCATGATCGTGCGCAGCGAAGAAGTGATATACGAATAGGAGTGCGGCCATGATTGCAGTAGACATCCCCATCGATGACGAAACCATACGCGAGCTCCACGTGGGTGATTCGGTCTCACTCTCCGGCGTCCTGATCACGGGCCGAGATGCGGTTCACAAGTGGATGGTAGAGACGTTCATCGCCCGGACCCGGAAAGCGCAAGGCGACGATCAACAGGTCTATGACATGCTCAAGCCCATTCTGGACGGAGGCGCCATTTATCACTGTGGGCCGGTCGTCGCCGGTCTGGATTCGGCGGACTATCGATTCGTCGCAGCCGGTCCGACGACGAGCATTCGCGAAGAGCCATACCAGCCAGATGTCATGCGCCATTTCAACCTGAAAGCAGTCATCGGCAAAGGCGGAATGGGTGAAAACACCCTCGCAGCTTGCCGGGAAGTGCCGGGTGTCTATTTACACGCCATCGGCGGGGCGGCATCGCTGATCGCCCAATCGGTTCGTAAAGTACGCGGCGTGCACAAAATGGATTTCGGCGTTCCGGAGGCGATCTGGGTAATCGAAGTGCAGGATTTCCCGGCCGTGGTTACGATGGATTCACACGGCAACAGCCTGCACGCCGACGTCGCCGCACAATCGAAGGTGGTACTGGAAAACCTGATCGGCGCCGATTAACCCACCTACGATCACTAAACATGCTGGTGCCGGATTCAAATCCGGCACCCGTATCTAGCGGATATATATCCGCATGTTTACGAAACATAGCAGTTGCGTGGACGATAGAATTTCCAGCTTGGCAGATGACATCAATTCCATGTTCGGCAGATAAATATCTGCCCGTTATCGGTTGCGGATGAATATCCGCAACCAGCATAAAAAGAGGGCTGCCCTAAAAGAGCAGCACTCTTTGACAATATATGAAATAGCTTGCAGATCCATCGTTTCTAGGGCTTTGAATCTTCGACTTCTTCCATTTCGATGGTTTGATAGATTTCGAGCTCACGACGCAGATTTCGAAAACGAAGCGCCAGGCTGGCGATAAAAATCGTTATGCAGCCCAAGATCACCCCAAATCCCAAGACCATATAATTGAATGTATCCGCTGGTCCGTCCAGTAAATTCATGATGATTCACTCCTACCAAGGTATTCACGCATGACCCGCTGCGGTATTGGAAGTTAAGCGGATAGCAACTTCATCTTCACCATATCCAGCTTCTGCGATAGTTTATGCAAGCGTAAGCGGTGCCAGAGCAAGGTCACATAAACGAACGTGAACGTAAATAAACTGAAGAAAAAAGCCACGCGCATCCTGGGGCTCATATCAAATGCGCCTGTCGCCGTCGGATCGCCGCTGCCCACGACCACGGGATGGATCGTGCGGAAAATGCGAATCGAGAGAAAGGTCAGCGGCACGGTCAAGAAGCCGAGAATGCCGTACACGGCGGCAAAGCGGGCGCGCCGGTCCGGGTCTTCCACGCCCTGGCGCAGCATGAGATAGGCCAGGTAGATCAACTCCATGATCGTCGCCGTAACCAGGCGCGGATCCCAGGTCCACCACGTATTCCAGATCGGCCGCGCCCAAATCGAACCACTGACGATGTTGATGCAGGTGAAAACCACGCCGATCTCGACCGACGCCAGGGCGACTCCGTCCCACCGCTGTTCTCGGCGAATCAGGAGCAAGGCACCCGCTACTGCAGCGACGAGGAAAGCCAGCGCACCCACCCAGCCCGCCGCGACGTGAAAATAAAACACCCGCTGCACGTCGCCCATCACCGCTTCACGCGGGGCGTAAAACAGCGACAAACCGAGCGCGATGAGAAACAGCGCACTGGTAAGCCAGTTTAGAACTTTGAGTGCCTTCGGCATCGCTTCCATAATCGATCCTCCACAAGACGCTTCCCTGCCACATCGAAAAACGAGCCGGGATGCAAATCAGGATTCTCAGGGTTACTGGTTCTCCCCGTGATGCTACTCCTCTACGATGTAATCAAAGCCCATAAATGCCAGGGCGGTAAAAATCACGTCATAGGCGATCAAGAGATTCAACCAGGGCATGATGGCGGCCATCTCGAGGCCCTGCAAGTAAGCGTCGCTCGCCTTGAGCGCAGGGACGAGCACGGGAAGCACCACCGGAAAAAGTAAAATCGGCAGCAACACATCACGCGTGCGGGTCTGTACGGTCATCGTGGCCAACAGCGTTCCCACAGCGACGTATCCCCAAGAACCCAGGAGCACGACCAGCAAAAGACCGGGTACGAAGAGATTGACGTTGTAGAGTATGCTGTAAAGCGGGAAAATAACCGCCTCGACGGCCAACATGAACAACAAGTTGCTCATCACTTTCCCAAAATACAAGGCGCTGCGATCGATCGGTGCCAACAGCAGTCCATCCAGGCATCCGCGGTCTTTTTCCACGGCGATGGAACGATTTAGGCCTAACGTTCCTGCAAAAGCGAACGTTACCCATAAAACGCCGGCTGTGACGGTTTCACGTGTTCGGACATCGAGTTCGAGGGCAAAATTAAAAATGAGCACTACGAGCAAGGCGAACACCAACATGGCGCTCATCATTTCGCGGCTGCGCATTTCTGCAACGAGATCTTTCCAAACGATGGCTCCAACAACACGCAGGTATCCCTGCACTGTCGGTTTCCCCCCGGTCTGGGAGGGCAGGGATTCGGATCTAGCCACGGGTCACCGACCGATATATATCCGGCAGCTGCTGCGATTCGATTTCCCCGCGTTTAAACGAAGCCGCAATACTGCCCTTCGAAAGAATATCCACACGAGTTGCGAGATCGGAGGCTCGCTGTAAGTCGTGGGAGGTCATTACGATCGTGCGGCCGCGCTGGGCGACCTCCCGCAGCAAATCATCCAACATCGCTGCAGCATCGGGGTCGAGTCCCGTATGCGGTTCATCGAAAAGCAGCAAAGCGGGTTCGTGCAACGTTGCGCGTGCGATGGCCAAACGCTGCTGCATGCCGCGCGAGAAACTGCGCACGAGATCGCGGCGGCGACGCTGCAATCCGACCAAACTCAGGGTAGCATCGATCCGTTTTTCCAGATCATGGACGGCGTACATCTTCCCGTAAAAACGCAGGTTTTCCTCCGCCGTTAGATCCCCGTAGAGCAGTGGCTGGTGCGATAACACGCCGATCGACCGCCGTACCGCCGCCGCTTGCGCCGGTAAAACAAAGCCGGCCACTCGCAGTTCCCCCAAATTGGGTTGGGCAAGCGAAGCGAGGATGCGCAAGAACGTGGTCTTCCCGGCGCCGTTCGGCCCGACGAGCGCGACAAACTCACCGCGCTCGACATGGAAATCTACGCCGCGCAGGACGGGCTTGAGTCCAAATCGCTTAACGATCTTCCTGGCCTCAATCATCGTCCACCTGCATGAGGCGCAGGGCTTGATCCTTTAGCTTCTGGCGGCTGCGCCGATACGCATCTGCAGATAATTCCCCCGCTTCGAAAGCATCATCCAACGCCGCAATGGCCTTGATCAACGCCTGGCGATCGTCGTATTGCTCATTTGAGATCGATGCAGCACCTTGCGCCGCCCGCCTTCCACGGAGGCGGCGAAGCAACACGAACAGCGAGACCGCAAACAGAAGTACCGCGCCGGCGATGAGGGCGACGCGGAAATTGTCGTCCCGAAACATGGCGGCACCCGATCGAAGCTGCAGTTCGAGCACCTCCCCGCGCGCTACGGCCGGCATGCTGTAGCTGCGTATGGGGGTTCCGGCCATATCGATCGGTCCCAAATCCTCAATCCCATCGGCACGGATGGAGATCTCCTCACTGGCCAGTAAAACGACGATCGCATCCACCGCATAGTTCATCGTCTGCGAATAATCGAGGGTCGATTCGTACGGCAAGGTAAAGCCGAATACCAACTCTACGGGAGCTCCCGGCTGGACGGGCGCCCGATCGATGAATCCGACATCGCTGAGGAGGTAGCGACCTTCAGGGCTGGTTGGATCATCGATGCCCAAATTGGAAAACCCATCCGGCAGATCGACATCGGCGACGCCAACGCCGTCTCCCTCGACAACCGTTCGATCTTCAGGCCCATCGATAATCCAGACCTGTGTGACGCCGATCATATCCTCCCCGGCTCCTTTGAAAACCAGATGCAGCCGGCTAACACGCAATCCCGAATCATCGTCCGTTGTTTCGAAGATCTGCAAGGGTAAGTCAATGCTGGTGTCCCCCTCGGGAAAATGGCGGGCTTCGGACACGTAACGCACGTCCTGGTAATCTACGTAAGTAAGATAGATGCTCCCCGGCACGATATCGATGTCCTCGAATGTAAACTCGCCGTTTTCATCCGCTATCGTGTTCGTTGATAATATAAGCGCTTGCTCGTCGGAGGCAACCAGGTTTACTTCCAACATGCCCGGGACTGATCCGCCCGGTGTGCCGTTTTCGATCACGCCAGTGATGATTCCCTGCGAAGACCCTGCAGCCTGTGCTTGCGGGGTTGCGGTCGAAGGCATCGCGCTATCTGTTTGCTGCGTGAAATCTTCAACTATCGGCGTTGAAGCGCGTACGGCCTGCGCCGTGGCGACGTTTGCCGGCGGCGTAATATCCCCCGCCAGTGAACAACCTGCGAGCGCGATCGAAATCAGCAGCCACAATGCGCGAGTTTTCAACCTCGATCCTCCGGCGCCGAGAGCTTCGCACCACACACAACACAGAATCGATCCCCCACCAGGATTTTTGCCCCACAATCACTGCAGAAGTCTTGTCCCCGCTGCGAATTGTCGCTGCGCAATTTCGCCACGGAAGCTTCAAGTTCTTCCTCGAGGCTGCGCCCTCGCTGCGCTTCTTGTCCCTCGTGTGCAGAATCTACTCGCAATTCATCCATCCAGCGCAGATTCTCGGCTCCCTGCTGCATCAGATGGGAATACTGCAACTGATAATCATCATCGAGGACTTTCCCAATGGCGTGATCCATTTCCAATTCCTCGATCAGGTCCAGGATTCGATCTTGTTCAGCCTGCATCGATGAGAGTTCTCGATCCGCTTCCCGGTACCCCGCAGGATGGTTTTCAGTGAGTGGACGTAAGATGAAGGACCCAGCAAGGATGGCGATGGCCATGCCCAGCAAGATGGCGACAAGATCCATGTTTCCTCTCCAATCGGATGCACGGCGAACGTTAATCGGATGAACTGGCCTGGAAAATCCCGATCCCGGCTTTCATCCGGCTAAGAATCCAGGGCAACTTCGATCGAACGCACAATCTCATCCAACGATGCGTAAGCGCCAATTTGCATACTCGAAAGCAAGCCGTCTGGTCCGATGATGAAGGTCTCCGGGACACCCTTGATTCGATAGTCTTTGTATATCCGGCCGCCCAAATCAGGCCCATTGAGATAGGTAATCCCATAATGCTGGAGGTATTCGAGTGCCTTCGTTTCTGTATCAGACCAATCCACACCCAAAAAAACCACACCCTGGTCACGATACATTTGATAGGCCTTTTCCAAATCCTCCGCCTCATATACGCACGTTGTACACCAGGAAGCCCAGACGTTAACCAGTATCACTTGTCCGCGCAAGGTACTGGTATCGATTTGATCGCCGTCGAAAGTATGCAGCACAAAATCCGGCGCAGGTTCACCGATTCTCATGGGACCACGATTCGCTTCAAGCAATCCAAATGCGAGCAAGGCCAAAATGCCGATGATGAGTGCCCAAGCGATGAAAACACCCCAACCTCTTGCGCCTGATTGAGCTTCTTGATTCTGCATTGTTTGATCCGTCATAATTTCCACGCCTCTGTATTAAGAAAAACCAATGGCATCAGATTATTAAACGTCTTCCTGTCGTTTTCGTAGTTCTTCTTCCATACGACTCATGTAGGGATCTCCAACTTCCTGCGCCGTTGTGGATTCCTCTTCAACCGGTTTGCGCCAGGTTCGAAGTGCCTGCACGAGCACCAAAATACCCGCCAGGAAAATAACCAGTGGAAGGATATAAACCAGAAGGTTGAAACCTTCGGCTGGCGGTTCGGGTAATACTTGCGCTCCATGTTGATCGACGAAATACTGGATAATTTGATCTTCGCTCCAGCCCGCTGAAAGCTTCAGGCGAATTTCTGTACGCCAGTCGATGCATGCCTGTGTACCGCAAACGTCGAGCGGCGTGTTTTCGCAAACCGGGCAGTACAGTTTCTTGGCAATCGCGTTGACCTCATCATCCGTAGGTTGCTCTTCCTGTGCTCGCACCGTGAGCGTTGCATGCAACATCATCAGGATGAAGAATACAGAGACACCCGCTTGAATCCGTTTGCGCAAGGCAGCCTCCCCAATTTAAATACTTGCCGCAGCCGCGCGTGCCGCGATCCTGCCCGGCAGGTGTTCTTTTTCCTTATCCGGCCAGGCGGCGACGGCAGTACCCAGGATGAATACCCCCGCTCCCAACCAGAGGAAATTCACCAATGGGTTATGGTACACCTTGAAGGTGGCTGATTCGAGGCCAATCGACTCCCAGCCTACCAGCAGTATATAAAGGTCGGCATCCAGCATCGAACGCAAACCCGGAATCGTCATCGACTGCTGTGCGTCGGGGAAGAAATCCTGTCGCGGGTAAATTTCCCCGACGAACTTCCCGTCCTGAAACACGGAAACCACCGCACGTGTGACCTGCTGCTTTCCGGGAACTTGAAATTGCGTTAACGAGTCATAGCGCAGCGAATAGCGGTCCATACTGAGGCTTTCCCCAACGGCCAGCGTGGCCTGCGTTTCGGACTGGAACATCTCGATGCCGATGATGCCCATCGCCATGAGCACGACCCCGAGGTGGATGACGTAACCGCCGTAGCGGCGCCGGTTGCGGCGGAAGAGGTTGAGCAAACTGCGCAGGACATTTTCGCTGAACCGCCGTTGTCTCGCACGTACGGCGCGCCAATATTCATACAACGTCACCGCGACGACAAACGCAAGAGACCAGGCACCCACGTAGGCGGCGAAATTGCGCATCCCGCGAACAAATAAAAGTATAGGGACCACGAGCGACAGGGCCAACGGAAGCCAGATCGACCGCCCCAACGCCTTGGCAGAATGGCGGCCGTATGCTGAAAGCGGTGCAACGCCCATCAATATCAATAACGCGATCCACAAAGGAGCCGTAATTCGTTCGTACCACGGAGGACCTACGGTTACCTTCATTCCCGTGAACAGTTCGGAAGCAATTGGAAATAACACGCCCAGGAGACACACTGCGGTGATCACGACGAAGAGAAAATTATTCAGCAGAAAGAGAACCTCACGCGAGAACCAGGATGGTATCTGGTTTTCCCCGCTGAGTTCCACCCAGCGTGAAATCAAGAGCGCACCGGAACCGACAAACGTGATCCCGATGAAGACAAAAAACATCGGACCGATCGCCGACTGCGCAAACGCATGCACCGACGAGAGCACCCCCGAACGGGTCAGGAAGGTGCCCAGGATGACCAGGATGTACGTAAGTACGATCAAGATCACGTTCCATTGTTTGAACATGCCGCGCTTCTCCTGCACCATGACCGAGTGCAGGAAGGCCGTTCCTGTTAGCCAGGGCATGAAGGCCGCAATTTCCACCGGATCCCAACCCCAGTAACCGCCCCAACCCAGGACGTCGTATGCCCAGCGAGCACCCAGGACCAAGCCCAGGGAAAGAAACAGCCAGGCAACCAATGTCCACCTGCGGGTGATACGAATCCAACGATCATCACTGCGCCCCGTGATCAGAGCGGCAATGGCAAAGGCGTACGGAATGACAAAAGAGACGAAACCCAAGTACAGCATGGGAGGATGAATGATCATTCCCGGATGCCGCAGCAGGGGATTCAAGCCGCGCCCATCGGATGGGACCAGCGGTATCGTACCTGCGGGCTGCAGCATGGACGTTACCTGTTCGCCAAAGGACGTCATCCATAAACGGCGAAAGGGATTTTCGAAGAGCACAACCAAGGCGAGAAAGAAAAGCAGCGTAACCATGATGACGAACACAACCCACGGCAGGAACTCCCGGTCTCGATCCCATTTGCGGACAGAGACCGCAAATGCAAATGCGGCCATCAGCCAGGCCCAAAACAACAGGGATCCCTCCTGCCCACCCCACAGTGCAGTTACTTTTAAGTAAGCGGGCATGGAATTGCTCGTGACAGATGCAACGTATTGAATTTGATACTGCCCATTGACGAGCAGCCAAACCAGCGCTGCCATCGAGAGAGTGATCAGCGGCCAGGTAAGCAGCATGGCATGGCGAGCGCTCTCAATGAATCTTGGCTCATCACGCCGCGCACCATACACTGCTGCAACGGCACTGTAGAGCGCCGTGAATAATGCGATG
>Ga0315534_1000001_pt1 | contig 137384 bp, 139 predicted proteins | sample SalMarSW160240MG_FD_203094 | JGI IMG/M metagenome (GOLD analysis project Ga0315534, IMG submission 203094) | Salt marsh sediment microbial communities from the Plum Island Ecosystem LTER, Massachusetts, United States - Salt Marsh Sediment SW1602-40 ... | reverse complement strand
TGTTAACCAGGCCAATTTCATATGCCTCCTGTGCAGAAATCATCTTTCCAGTAAAGATTAGTTCTTTGGCCTTTGCTGGTCCCACTAATTTTACTAGACGTTGAGTACCTCCCCAACCTGGTGGTATGCCGATGGTAACCTCTGGTTGGCCAATTTTTGCATTACTCGATGCGATCCTCATATCACATACCATCGAAAGTTCACATCCTCCTCCCAATGCGAATCCATTAACGGCCGCTATGACGGGTTTATCGAGCTTTTCAACCTTGTTGAGGACGGCTTGCGCAGAAGCGGCGTATTTCTCGGCCTTCATCGGATCAATGTTTACCATGTAGGCTATATCAGCGCCAGCACAGAACGATTTCTCGCCAGAGCCGGTAATAATGACAACCCTGATTGAATCATCAAATCCAACTATGTCAATAGATCTTGATAATTCTGCTATGACATCCGTGTTCATAGCGTTTAACGCCTCAGGCCTATTAATACGTAATAAACATATTTCTCCTAGCGGTTCGATCTGGATATATTTCATCGTAGACATTATCGTAAAGCGATAGGTTGGTCAACTTAAATCTTGTGCAAATTTTAAATCTAAACTGAGATTCGTAGGATTTAGCTTAACTTTCACAATTAACGCAAAGGTACTGGCATTTAGATTGACTGTCTATTTTCTGCATCAGCCCATAAATATTCAAAATAATCCTTTGCCAGACCAGCTAATCCCGAATGCTCGGCCCAAATCGCGATGGGTTCAAAACCATTACTATCGGTAATTCCTCCTTCTCCGAGTAGAAGCATTACTTGTCTGCTGTCGCCGATAACTCCACCGCCAAACATATGGTCTTTGACTCTAACTTGCGCTATCCTTGATATTGCTCGAAGTGTATCAGAGCTCGTCCTTCCTGAAGCAAGTACCGAGATGTTAACCCCCTTGTTATACAGAGCTCGTAACATAGGTTGGGCTGGTTTGGCAATATCTTCGGCGACCTCCGGAAGCGCAACAAGTAATTCAGCCTGACAATCAAGTATTATCTCGCTTACTTTTCCGATTATGTTATGTATTCCCCTGACGACCCATATTTCTGGTCGTTCCTTGATCCCTCTCTTTTGATATATAGGCAACAACTCACTCATGATCAAATTTTCACTATCTTTGATCTCATTTTCCATCCGAATTCTCATTGCCGCAAGAGCACTTTGTGGAGATTTGGGAAAAAATTTCTGTGGCCTGGAACTGCTTGATTCGAGCCAGCCTTTATCTTCCAGCGTATTAATAACCTCGTATATTTTTGAGTATGGAACACCTGAAACTTTGCTTATTTCTGACGCAATAGCGGGCCCGCCCTCTAAGAATGAAAGGTAAACTTTGATTTCATAGCCTGTCAAGCCAAGGTTTTCCATTGCTTTCCTTGACTTGTCGCTAATAATCATTAAAACCTTGAAAGGGATACTATAATTCTAATATATTCATTCCTCAAAGCTTCACTCATGGGTGTGCGTGTAGGCAGTGATTAATATCTCGTCCCGATGGGAATAGCTTGGTTTACGGATATTTAAAGGGGTCAAAATATCCTAATCACCTTATGAATCGTAAGGTTATGTTTATATATAATCCGGAGCTCATCGCCGTTTGTAAGTAGGACAAGGTTAGATAGAGATGGAATTAATTCAAATAGCAAATCTTTCAAGTAAGAATACATCCGTTAAGAAAACAATTAGGTACACTCAGAGCATTTGTCCAGATTGTAACATGATATTGGATGCAGAGGTTTTCGAAAGAGAAGGCAAGGTATACATGACAAAAACCTGCCCCACTCATGGAGAGTGCGAAGAACTTTATTTTGGGTCATACAAGATGTACCAAAAGTTTAGCACCTATTGGATGGACGGAAAAGGCGCACATGCTCCAAATGTGATGGTCGATAAATGCGCATGTCCCAATAATTGTGGACTTTGTACCAACCACTTATCTCATTCCGGACTTGCTAACATGATTGTCACCAATCGATGTGACCTTACCTGTTGGTATTGTTTCTTTTATGTCAAGAAGGGGTTGGAAGGAGCATATCTATACGAACCCTCTCATGAGCAAGTAAGAGCAATGATGAAGACTTTAAAGGCTGAGCGGCCTATAGCTGGCAATTCCATACAGCTAACAGGTGGAGAGCCAATGCTAAGGGACGATCTTACTGATATAATCAAGATCATCAAGGAAGAAGGGGTGGATCATGTCCAACTTAATACTAACGGCATAAAACTGGCATTGTCCCCTGAAACAATGCGTCAGGTTAGAGGGGCTGGTGTGAGTAATCTGTATCTTTCTTTTGACGGAGTGACTCCTAGGACTAATCCAAAGAATCACTGGGAGGTGCCGTATACTCTGGAGTCCGCAAGAAAGTGTGGAACGACTGTTGTCTTTGTTCCAACTGTGATAAAGTCAATAAATGACCATGAACTTGGAGGCATTATTAGGTATGCTCAAAAGAACATGGATGTTGTTCATGCCGTTAATTTCCAGCCAGTGTCATTAACTGGCAGAATGTCGAAGAAAGAACGGGAGAAATATAGGATAACTATTCCAGACTGTATCGAGAGGATAGAAGAGCAGACCAATGGCGAAATTCCTTCCGATGGCTGGTTCCCAGTTCCATCATGTATGCCCATGACAAACGTAATTGAGGCATTTTCAAAGAAGCCGAAGTATGAATTGTCAATTCACTTCGCATGCGGAGCAGGAACATACGTCTTTGAAGACAGTGAAACTAAAAAGCTAGTACCTCTAACATCTTTCGTTGATATTAAAGGTCTGTTAGAATACTTTGAAGAGAAGGTTGACGAAATCAAGTCTGGCTCTAATAGGTACTGGAAAATGCTCGAAGTTTTGAGAAAGATAGGTCAGTTTGTTGACAAGAACAAACAGCCGAGAGGATTAGACTTGGCCAAGATGTTCTCCAGTATATTGCTGAAACGGAACTTCGACTCGGTGGGTTCGTGGCATGGCAGGTCTCTTTTCCTTGGAATGATGCATTTTCAGGATAAATACAATGAAGACTTGGAGCGTCTGCAGAGATGCGACATACACTATCTGACACCGGATCTTAGGATAATACCTTTCTGTGCATTTAACGTAATACCTGAATGGTACAGGGACAGGATACAGAAGAAATACAGCATTCCGGTCGAAGATTGGGAAAAGGCGCACGGACAGACCCTGGAAGCCGGTCTTTATCGAGGAACAATGAGAAGAGGAAAATCACAAGCACAGATGGGTTGCGCAATGTCAGAGATGCATAAGGCTGCAGCAGAGCTTTCAGCCGACGAAGATCACAAGGGAGTAGAACTAAGAAACGGAATGGCTGGGGCCTAGCCGTTCGCATAACATTCTTGTTATCACGTGTGGTTTTCAAGTTATAATATTGTTGTGTTGTGGACTGGTAACCTACGCCAACAAGTCGATCACTTCTAATAGTGAACTCGGCTCTAATTCAAAATTTTGAACGCAGAAGACGTGGTTGTTCGACACTGCAAGACATTTAAATAATGTTGAATTAAATTCTTCTTTGACAAACGATGACAAGAAAAACCTTCCGATTTCAAGTGTGACGAGGATCTTGAGTTTGGAGTTTGTCATACTATTGGATTAAATCAATTCATAGAGCTTGTTCAGAAACTTGATAAGGAGCTGAACCCATCTTATAATATGAATTGGTTGTTATAGAAACTACTTCTTCTCTTGAGAGTTTTCGAAAGTTTATAATTGTTAGTACATGTAGATCGTTTATTCCGGAAAGTTATCTTAAGGACTTTGAAGTATTTCCCGAAAGAGAGGAGGGCCCTGGAGCAATCTATATCGAAGCGGCAGATAAGGTAACTTTAAAACGAATTAGGGAAATGACGTTCGTGAACGCTAAGGAAATTCTGGGCATCATCTACTCATCAAAGAGTGGGAACACTCGGCTGAAATGGAGACAAACAAGAAAGAAAATAGGTAAGGTACAAGGAGATGCTTCGTCGAATGCGCTTGTGAATATGGTCGAGTCAGGAGTGTTAACTCAGGAGTGGGTAGACAGTTACCTTAGGGCTTCTCATTCACGAAAAACCTCGCAGAATATTGACCAACCTCTGCAGTCGGCTGCTGATACGGAACCGGCAGCCGCTCCTCATTCACCATCATCAACTTCTCAATCCTCACCTCCCTCACCTTCATCTTCCACTCATTCTACGACCTCCAGTAGTCAGTAATTACCCCACAAATGTGGCCCTTGGTTGCGAAGACTGCCATATGATCGTTAAAATAGTAAAGGGCTCAGCGGGCAAGGCTTACTACTTAATTCCGCAAGACGCAGATGACCTATTCAGTATTAGAAGAATACTTTCGCGTGACGACCTAGTTATTGCGAGTACTACTAGAGTGATTAAACAAGAGAAAGAATATTCTCGCCCCGATAGAGGTGATCGAATTAGTATCAAAGTGTGGCTCCGCGTTGATAGTTTGGGATTCGATAAGATGGTTGACAGACTACGAATTAGGGGAATAATTTCCAATGCAAGCAGCGAACACGTACCTCGAGGTTCTCATCATTCACTAACTATCGGAATAGGGGACAGCATTATCATCGAAAAGAAAAGGGACTGGCTACCCTACGAGAAAAATATTGTCCATAGGTTCTCTGATGGCTCTCTCTATCTTCTTGTGGCAGTAGATCTTCAAGAATGCGCAGTGGCCAAATTGAGCGGGACACATCTGGGAATAGTACCAAATATTTATTCAGGCCAGAGTGGAAAAAGATATCACGTTCAGACTTCTAAGACTGGCGAACCAGAACAGTTCTTTGATGAAATAATTAAAGTCGCAAAGTCACAGTTAAGCTTGGAAGATATTGAACACACGACTGATAAAGTGATCATTTTTGGCCCAGGCGAAATGAAAAAGCGGTTGTATAACTTTCTTGTGCGAAAGGACAAGAATCTAGCAAATTTAGCGTCTGTTGTCGAAGGAATCGATGTGGCAGGTGAAGATGGGATATTACTATTCGTTCGTTCACCTACGATTAAGGAAGTCATGGAAAACAGCAAGATGTCGACAGTCTTATCATTGTTAGACGATATCATGATTTTCGTAAGTAAGGGGGAGAATCGATTCGCCATGGGTTTCGCTGAAGTGGCAAAAGCTGCTGCTATGCGTGCCGTAGAATCGGTAATATTCTCTAGCTCGATATTTGGAACTGTTGAAGAAGACGAGTTGGTTGAATTACTAAATTCGGTAGAAAGCCAAGGTGCTTCAGCATATGCAATAGACTCTTCCACGGACATCGGAATGAGAGTCTCGTCACTTGGAGGAATTGTTTCAGTTCTGAGATATCAAATTAGTACATAAGAGTAGTACAAGACATGGGGCCATCTTGACACCTTCTAATTAGGCTTGAGTGGTATCTATACCAATGGAACGTTCGATCTGCTAATACTCATTGCGTCAATCGTCGTCTACGTGTATCGCGAATAACAGTTGATGTAGACCCAATTAGCCAGTCTAGATAAGGCTTGGAAGCTTTGTCTACAGATATTTCGAGGATTTCAGGAATATTATACGGGTGTTGTTTTTCAATCCTATTCCTTAGTTCTCTGGCCTTTTTCTTGGTTGTTTTGAATAACGCGATGAACTCTTCCTCGTCATTTAGTCTATTCTCCCACCAATACAAAGATCGCACTTTTGTGTAATTTACGCAGGCGCATAATTTTGCATTTACTATCATTTCATGCGCAATGTCGCGTAATGATTTTTCATTTGCAAATGTCGAAATAATAATAGCTCCTGTGGATACATTCTTATTGCGAACCATGGCGATGCTTCTGAAAATAACGCTATTTTATCTTATATACACTACTTTTTATTGCTTTAGGTTATGGGAATTGTCAATAATATTTAAATCCAGTCCATTCTGGATCGGTTAGCTAACTAAAGCTAATCTTTTAGTCACGGATACTGTGACTTCTTGCCTTAAGTATTTGATTCGAATCATGAATTTGTAGTCTATTCCCGAAATTGAACCTAGGAAAGAAGAAGATAAAAATAGAAATGGAAGACGAGGAGGGGGGCAAATATAACCTTTCTTTAGAAGGTAGCATATCAAAAACAAAGATCCTGAAACTGTATGAATTCATGAGTATGATGGATGGGAAGACTAAGACTCATGACGGAGGCAGCCGTGGAGAAGGCGATTATTATTCTGGCTCAAATGACAGGGTGGATGAAAATCGGCCTATTTCGGTAGGAGATAAGATCTGGAATGTTGTTGCGAACAAGTTTAGTTCGAACGCTTTCACTTCATCAGATATTCAAGAAATGTTCGAAGCAGAGTACGTTGAGCCGATACAATTAAGCATTATCTCCACGTATCTCTCGAGATACTCCGAGAAAGGAAAACTCACAAGGTTAAAGAAAGGGAAAGAATGGGTGTATAGGCTGGGTAATAGGCTGCCAAGTAATACTTTGTTCCGACGGGATCAACCATTTGATACCGGTGAATTGAGCCACAATATTGCAAAGTCTACAGAAGTAAATTAGCTACTTATCGAAGTTAGTTAGTTTGCTTCACTTTTTTTGCTGGGCTAAATACATACAAGGCTTTCAATTTGCGCACCTCTTTCTCAATATTTGCGACAATGCATTGCATTGTACCTGCATGGTTTATCGATTAATGCGAAAAGCGGAGGCTTATTTTGAAAAATATTTCGAATCACAGTTGAAGATAAGCTTGCTGACAGGGATCCGAGAACAGTTAGTGAAAATAGCCACCCCCATATGCTTTTTATTCACATTAGTTATTTGAAATCATAATGTCCGATACCAGCCAACTTCTTGTTAGAAGAATCAAAGAGGGGACGGTCATAGATCATATCGAATCCGGAAAAGCGCTGACAGTCCTACGCGTATTAAATATCACGGGTACAGAAGGCAATGTAATTACAGTTGCATTAAATGTGCCCAGCAGCAAACATACTAAAAAAGACATTATTAAAGTTGAAGATAGACTACTGAAAAAGGATGAAACTGACAAACTCGCTCTTATCGCTCCAACGGCCACAATTAACATCATAAGTGATTACAAAGTTGTGGAAAAGAGAAGAATACAGCTTCCTGATACAATAATCGGAATATTTCGGTGCCCGAATCTTAAATGTGTTACCAATAGTGATGATTATATTAGGCCGTCCATTGACATTATCGATAAGCAGAATATTGTCCTAAAATGCAGATATTGCGCCCGAGTAATTGGTATCAATGAACTTTTGTCTTAAATTTCGAGGATTAATCATCTGATGGCCCCACCCCTTTACCTTCACATCAAAAAAGATTTTGAAAAGTTATGGGACCACTATGCATGACTTAAGTTGTGTTTTCAAACGACTGACCTAAGTATGCATGACTTAAGTTGTCTACCATTGTAATATCATGAACAATACTCGTTTTAAATGGAACGAAAAAAAGATAATCGGAAATGAATAACGGAAGCTCTATCCGGTTATGTGGATTTTTTTCCTGCTATTTGTTCATTCTTAGAACGTCTACTTGTCCACTATGTAGCCAGTCCTTTAGCTCTTCGTGGCTTGGCTTTGCGTCGTGTTTTCCTGCCAAATGTAGATGCAGTAGTACATAATTAACCTGATTTAGCAATGGTTTGTTATTTTCATCCCCTTTTCTGGTCTTAGTCTTCAAATCGTTCGGAACAGTGGCCCACCATTCCTCATAGGTCCTCTTCGCTCCACTCTTAGGTTGCTGACCAAATCCTTTTGGTAATGTCATATCTTGAATAATAATAAATCCTGGCTTTTTAAGCGTTTATGTCTGAACAGATTGGGATACTAACAACGCTGTGCATAAATTCACCCTTCTTCTCTCTTGGATTCAAAAGCTCATCCCATCTACACGTTAAATTATCTGCAATTGTCCTTTATTTAACGCTGGTCATACTTTTGAAACTCGAAAAGGAAATTATTTCAATTAATCTAATTGATTAATAGATCCAGTTAATTTGATTAATAGATTCAATTGATTAATAGATTTAATTTATTAATAGACTCAGCTAATCCATCGTAACGAATTTCCTAGAGACTCGGTAACCTACTCCCATTCCAATAAAAAGAGTCAATAGACCAAGTGACACTGTAATCAGTAGGTCCGCTTTAATATAATAGTGCATCAAAAAAGTTACGAGTACCGCTGGGACAGCGATAATTAATGCGATTAGACTGCTTACTCCGAACAATCTTGCCTTGCTTAATGGATTGGATTCATTATTCCCCCATTTCATGATCTAGAAATTCCTCCCTCCTTTTACCTGAAGATGATCGTGTATTTGTTCATATCCTTGAATCGCCTGGACTTATAATCTAATTTGTTATATTGCAACTCACATTGCAATTTATAATTTCAATATCTTTTTTTGAAAGAAGCTTGCGGGGGACAATCTCCTTAAACTCACAATACCAGATCCATGAATATCATTATTATCTAGAAGATGGTGAAACCACCAAACCATAATTGTGGCCAGCGAGCCAGACGCTTATCTTTTCATTTTAGGTATAGATGACCTGTTACCTTTGTTCTTTATTCTGATTGAAACAGGACTTGCTTGTTAATTTATTCTCATGTATCACCTTTTGGTACTATTTTCTTAAACAAAATGAAGTAGAAAGCTGAAAAAGTTCTATGAACAATGTTTATATTTCGTAGCTAAATGAGAAATTATGATAAGAATTATATGCATTCCCCGCCCTCGAGGATTGTTTTTTCCTATAGGAGCAGTAAGGTCGTTTCCGCCGATGATATAATAAAATCGTTCTGGTTAAGCACGGCAATGGCCCTAGTTCTAGTTCTACCACCGCTGGCAATTTTTCTCGGTATAAATCACAGCACGGAAGATATCCTGATCGCCTCACTTATAGGATTTGGAGTCCACTATGTGTCCCTCGCATTCTCCGTCAGAATTTGCTCACAGTTAGAAAGACTATTCATAGAATGAGTGTCTAAAGGGTCATGCTACGTCATTTCTGTTGAAATCGATGAGGCTTTTAATAGTCAGTCTCATTTTGCTTCCAGATGAAGGGTTAGCTAAATGTTAAAATGCTAGTCACGATACCAATATTTTCGGAGATTCTTGAGTTATTATGAGTACTACTGTAAGTATGCCTAGTAAAATTTTTGGTACAGTCCTATCCCACGGATTGAGAGGACGCATGTTATCTAAGAATGAGCTTCATACTCTTGCCGAATCAAGGGATATAGAGGAACTCGTAACACGAATGAAGAACACGGTATATCTTGACGCACTAGCAAAGCTCCCTAAGCCATATACTGCGGAGAAGGCTGAGAGCGCACTTCGCGAATACCTAGTCAATGTCCACGCTAAATTGGTAAACATCTCGGGAGGCTCAGGGATATTGTACGCATACTTTACAAAATATATTACTTGGAATCTTAAATTGATCTTAAAAGGAAAGGCTTTAGGCAAGTCTTACGAGGAGCTTTTACCAAAAATTAACCTCAGAGCGGAAGAGTTAGTAGGCAGGAGAGATTTGGTAGTGAAAGCACTAGTTGCTCAAGACTTTGACGAAGCAGTTTCAGTTCTCTCAGGGAGCGAATTCTTTGAACAAGCGTCCAAAGCGGCTGCAGCTTATAAGGAGAAAAAGGACCTGAGAGTATTTGATATATATCTTGACTACGTCTTCTACAAGACGCTTAATAAAGCCATGAAATCTGAGGCACAGGATCCAGACATAAAAAGAGTAGTCTCAGTTGATATAGATTCGTATAACGTTTTAGCGGTACTCAGAGGCAAATATTGGAACTTAAACCCGACAGACATAAATGAGCTAATTGTGACTACGACCCCAAAGGTCACGAGAGAGATCCTGCAAAGGCTCATGAACGCCGAAAAGATATCAGAGGCAGCTTCAGAATTAGGGGATACTGTTTATAGAGAAATCATTCCTCAGAATGTATCCGACGATATTGATATTATAATGCAATTAGAGGCAGGCTTTGAAGGTATAGGTTTGAAACGTGTTTTTAGTGCCTTTAGATCAGTTTTCAGCGTTGCTATCATGCTTGCAGCACTAAAGCTCATAATGATAGAAATAAGGAATCTTTCAGCAATAATTTCAGGTGTCGAGCAGAAAGTGTCTCATGATGTAATAGTCTCTAGACTTGTGACTCCTGATTGAGTCCTCACAGACTAAAGGTTTCCGAGCCAGAAGCTTCTCGTATTATCACATTATTTCGCCACCTTGCACCGATTTTAAACGGTCATTCACTGGCGTAGATGAGTAAATAATGGGATGAGTGGGTGAGCAAAGGGAATGCTTTTTTCACCTTCTCGATTAAATCCCACCATCACAACTCGGCCTAGCAAGGATATGTGTAGATTTCTTACAACTTCTTGCTCTTTTAAGGGCCCGTAAACCTGAAAGAAGTATTTCTCATTATGAAAAGAAATATGTTGTATAATCGAATCAGTGATAATAATTGGGTCTTTGTAGAGTTTTTCTGACGTAGATTTTTCCTTCATCTCTACGGTGATTTGTAGCTGTCGTTTCAGGTATTTGCTTCTGGTAAAATTGGAATCTGTAGAAAATACATTCGTCTTATACTGAGCAATTGCCCTGTCGAAATCGCGGACTATTTTGCCGCACAATTGCAATATTTGTGCTGTTTCTATCCCCACAGAAAATATCGCTTTCTGCTTTCCAAAAATGTAGAAGAACCCGATGATCTCCTCTTTAGAGATATACGGAAAATCTCTCTTGCCTGCCAAAAATGCTTTTATCCTTTCGGGAAGATCTTCTGGAAAAAGCAGACCCATGTAAGAATTGGCAAATGCCGTCAACGTGTTCATTGAATTTCTTGGCAAACACGTTTATACATTGCACTATACGTTACAGCTAGAATCATGTCTGCAACAAGTCCAGAGAACGCTATTGTTCATATCATCGTACATGGGAGAATGGCCTTATTTGACAAAGTTAAAGAGCTACTGGGAAAGAAAGGTTTTGATGCTCAGAAGATGAGGCTGGCAAGCCTAGAGGAAGCAGGCAAAACAGGGGAATATGTAGCCATGTTGTGGCCCCCTTGGGATCCCAAAGAAATTATCCTAAGTGAGATCACTGAATTAGAAGAACCATTTGGTCAAAAGCAACCAGCGACTAGTATGGCGATGGGTGCCTGGTCTACGGTTGGACAGAGAGAGATCTCTAGAATAGATCTCTAGAATAAATTTGAGGGAGGGTTGAGCCATAGTTGCAGCGAGTCCGTTGTCTTGAATCGTTTAACGGTCAAGCTTGGGTTGAATTGAAGCTCGTCTGTAGCCATGGCTAAAGTCTGGGTCATAGACCTTGGAAAATTCGTAACCTCTTGGTTTGACCACGGTACCAACAATAAACAACGCAGTCTTAGTTATGTGCGCATTTTGAGTTTTGGCAGCAATATCTGCCAAATTCCCTGTAATAACGACCTCATCCTCCCAAGTAGCCTTGTAAACGACGGCAGCCGGGGTGTCATCAGTGTATGCTCCACCTTGCAGCAACTGTCGAACTATTTCCTTAATTAGGTGAACGCTTAGATAAAAGGCCATTGTTGAACCATGTGATGCAAGTAGGGAAATCTTTTCTTTTTCAGGAACAGGAGTTCTGAGCTCTGCTCTCGTAATAATTATCGTCTGTGTATTTCCAGGTAGCGTTAATTCCATATTCAACGACGCAGCTGCTCCTAGAAGGGAAGTAACTCCAGGAATCATTTTACAAGTAATTCCATCTGCCTGTAGCTTATCTACCTGTTCTTTGGTAGCCCCATAAATATTCGGATCTCCGTCATGTAGCCTCATAACAAGATGGCCTGCCCAAGATGCGTCTCTTAATATTTCATAAATTTTTTCCCTATCTATCAATGAGGCATCATACAAACTTGCATTTTTTTTCGCACATTCCAGTAGTTTTGGATTCAATAGAGAACCTGAATAGACAATTGTATCGGCCTCTGCCAGCAATTTTTTTGCCTTCACCGTAATAAGGTCAGGATCCCCGGGACCTGAGCCGGCGAAGAACACAACAGGGTTACTTGCTTTCTGCTGGGTCATTTCTTTTTCACAACCATTATCGAAAAATACTTTTCTCCTGTCTCGGTAACCTCCTGTAATTCTCGAAGTGCAGAAGTCCTGATAGTCTGTTCATCTACAGAAACGTCTTGAGCTATAGTTATCAACGAGTCATTACTAAATCCGGCATCCGGCAACATGTGTATTACCTTGCCGAAATATCTCCCGTCTTTGAGAAAAATTACAGTATCACATGTACTTGCCGTATTTTTTACCCTTTCGATGTCATAGCATGCTGGAATAATGCCCACTGTCTGTTCTCCTTCAGCCAGACTCAGTTTCGCTTCGGCTGCAAAAGAAAAAATAGACGTAATACCGGGAATAATTTCGATCTCAATATCGGGGAAACTTTCCCTCAACTCCTTAAACACATAAGCCCATGTACTGTAAAGAGACGGATCTCCAACAGTAAGATAAACGACATTCTTCCCTGCATAGACGGATTCAGCGATTTCGGAGGCATTCTTTTTCCAATATTCTACCAATGATTCTTTGTCCTTTTTCATCGGAAAAACCAAGGCTCTGACAGTTTGGTGTTCCTTATCGATATATTTCTCAACCACTCCAATAGCTATGCTTTGTTTTCCCTCCCTTGAAGTCGGACCGAATATAATATCTGCCGCTTTCAATCTATCAATGGCCTTAATTGTAAGTAATTCTGGATCGCCAGGCCCGCATCCAATACAAGAAAGCCTCATTTTTCGAAAATGGACCTAGCAGTAATTTAAGTTACGCCTTGGAATGAAGCAGATCAGGTGCACTCGATAGAAGGGGAACGTTTGCTCTATATGCAATCATTCCTTGCTAACGTCATGAAGTGGGTTTGGTTGCTGAAATTATAAGAACCGGATTTCTCGCCAACATCATAGTCCCGGTAGTTACTTTCATCGATTTTGAAATTATGACTTGGGTCACATCTACCTGTTCAAGATTAGCGCTATAAATTGTAGAGAGTGCATCATAAGCTGATTCTATTAGTATGGTATTAATGACCAGTCGACCATTTTTTTGCAATTTCGATATTCCCATTTCGATAATCTCTCTTGTATTGCTCCACGTTCCTCCAACAACTATGGAATTTACCTGCGGCAGCCTGGGAAGCGCATCTTGTGCATCAGACAGGATGACCTCCGCCCTAAACCCAAATCTACTCAAATTCAACCTTGTTAATTCCACTGCCTTTTTATCAAAATCAATTGCATAAGCTGCTCCACCTCTGATCTGATTACAGATTTCAACTGTCAGGCTACCGCTACCGCAGCCAACATCAATTGCGCTAAAGCCTTCCTTCAACCTTAACTTGCTTATTGTAATAGCCCTAACTTCTTCCTTCGTTATGGGTACCTGCTCGGATCTTTTGAATAGCTCGTCAGGGATCCCAGAGGTATTATAATTCCAAAGCAATTCGCCAAAACTTTGGTGATTTCCCATATTTTAACGTGCGAGACTTTGATGTAGTCCTGTGTAAATAAAGATCATAAACATTAAAAGGAGGAAAATAAAGGGGAAAATGCCATTAGTTGCCAGTTTCCTTCTTTGTGGCTTCTGAACTGTTCGGCCAATCTTCTTAGAAATGACGTACGACAATAAATAAAAGAACATGCCGATTAAGATGACGATGCCTATTATCGTCCCTTGGTCGGTGCCTGGCACTATGACAAGGCCGGCAACAACTCCTCCTATGACACCAAGTACTGCACGCATGTAATAAATTCTATCGAACATATCCAATCTATCGACGAGGTACAATACGATAATTACAGTCTTGAAGCATCCTGGTTTAATTCCTTACGGTTAACGTGGAAAAGTGTTATAATTGGTTGTTGTTAGAATCACGATGAAGATCATGGAAATATCGGGCCTTGAACTGCACTGCCTAGTTCAAGATATCAATCAAAAATTAAATCAAGGATATTACGTAGGTGGTATAACTAGTATTTCAAGAAATTCATTTTCCTTGAAAATGCGCCATCCCAATCTCTCTGATGTTATTTTGATACTTTCTACGACAGGAATATGGATCACAAAGATGAACTTCCGTACTTTCGAAGATAGTCCAATCATTTACAGCTTGAGATCAGAGATAGAGAGATCAAAGTTCGAAAGTATTGAACAGATAGGGGATGAGCGCGTAGCCTATATCAAGTTTAGACATCTTGATGGTCGTTTGCGAATCCTAGTCGCTGAATTCTTTCGTAAGGGAAACATAATCGTATGCGACGAAAATAGTGTTATAATTACAATTCTCAATCCGGTTGAGGTGAGACACAGGATACTTAGAATCGGTATGGCTTACCAGTCACCCCCACCCAGAGGCATCAACATATTTGATCTCTCAATCGATGATTTATTGGAATTGCGTGGAAAGGAGAAAGATCCTAACATAGAGGTTGAGAAATGGCTTGGCAGGAATCTCTCGCTATCAAAAAAATACATCGAAGAAATAATTGCCAGGGCCAAAATGAAGCACAGGAAACTAAGCGATACAACCAGAAAAGACATAGAAGAAGTTTTTGGATGGGCCAGAAAGCTTGTATTTGACGTATGTGATCCCTCAACGCATAAACCATTAGTGCTTTTAGACAACGCAGGTCAGCCAACAAATGTTATGCCCTTTCGATTAGAATCGATATCAGAGGGAGAGGCATTTGTTCCGCATGAAACTTTGATGGAAGCTGTGGATGCGGTATTCAGCGAACTACTGATGGAAGAGGGTTCAAGCACGCGTACGGCTGAATTGGATAACAAAATTGCTGTTCTAGAACATGATTACACCCAGCAGAACCAAGCCGAGTCAAAAGTTATTGAGAAGTCTAATGCCATTAGGAAATTGGCAGTGGAACTCATGACCCTTCCAAATGTCATGACTGACTTCGAAGACAAGTCACTAACTTCAGTTTTAGAGAAAAATTCCTCGAAGATCGTTACCATCGCCGGTAGGAAATTTCTTGAGATTGTAGATGAATCCATACCATTCGATCCACGCCTGCCAAGAATTTCCTCCTTATTATATGATAGAGCAAAAGAATTAGAAAGGGGTTGTCAATCGATTAGAAATGCGAAATCTAGACTAGCTGAACAGATGGAGGATCTAAGGAGAAAGGCTGATCTACTCCAAAAGAAAGCTGCGGTAAAACCCCAAGTTGAAAAAGAATGGTTTGAAAGGTATAGGTGGTTTATAGGCAGCGAGGGGTTTTTGTGCATCGGGGGAAGAGATGCATCGTCAAATTCTGCAATTATACGGAAGCACTTAACGGATCAAGACTTGGTATTTCATGCGGAGGTCCATGGATCGCCATTCTTTGTTGTCAAGAATGTACCAACCAACGGCGCTGAGCAACTGAAAACAATTCTATTGGAAGCTGCTCAGGCAACAGTATCATTTAGTAGGGCTTGGAGGGACGGATTATCAGTTGCAGACGCTTATTGGGTCGTTCCAGATCAGGTAAAGAAAGGCGCTCCCACGGGCCAGTTTCTGCCTAAAGGTTCCTTTGTCATACAAGGAAAGAGGAACTATGTCAAAAGTGTTGAAATTAGGTTGGCTTTGGGTGTAATAATCTTAGAAAAAAAATATGCCTTAATGTGCGGTCCCCAGGAAGCGGTGCAAAAGAAATCTATCGCATACTGCGTGCTTCTTCCAGGGGGAAACGATCCAACTAATATGGCGAAGAAATTTAAGCAGGAGATGGTGAGAGTATGTACTGATATTTCTGAAGAGTTTAAAGATCTTATAGACTACCTTAAGTCGGTTTCAATTGACGAGATTGTAAGGACTATTCCTCACGGACAATCAAAGATGTTATTTACACAAAAAGGCGATCTTCTAGCCCGATCGATGGAAGAATTGCATTCCTAGCTGACCACACTGTCAAGCCTGCTAAAATGCAAAGTGACAGTTCTCAGTTCTCAGTTTCTAGCAAAGTAATTAAGTAAATCATAGTCTTCATTTATTGTGGCCGAAAGGGATTCTATAAGCAAGCACCGGGACGCGAATATGACTACTAGGGTTCTTGTAAGGGATATTATGAATAGTACCGTTGTTTCTTGTCACCCTGACGACGCGGTGAATGAAATCGCCAAGAAGATGAGAGACGAGAGAATAGGCAGCATAGTGATCATGAAAAATGAAAATCCAGTAGGGGTAGTTACAGATTGGGACATAGTTATGAGTACGGTCGTACAGGACGTCAAGCCCAGTATGATGAAAGGATCCGATATTATGAAGCAACTTCATACTATAGAAGGAGAAGAAAGTGTCACCGAAGCAGCTAGGCAGCTGAGGCAAAAAAACATCAAGAGATTGGGTGTGGTCTACAAAGGAAGGCTTGTCGGCATTATCTCTGCGTCAGATGTTATCGCCGTAACTCCAGAGCTGGTAGATGTTGTGTCTGAGAAGGCTTCATTGATCAGAGGAGAGATTGGTCGGCCCATAGGTAATGTGTCAGGATATTGCGATGAATGTGGTGAATGGTCTGATTTGCTGCAATACGTTCAAGGAATATTTACTTGTGAAGAATGTAGAGGCGAAGCAGCAACAGTCTAGAGATCTAGCCTTTTTTGCGGACTCGATGCATGGAAGTCTGGCTCGGAAGCTTAGGATATTCGGAATGGATACAGCCTACAGTAGTTCAATTTCTGATGATCATTTACTCAGAGAATGTAATGCCCATCGACGAATTCTTTTAACGTCAGATAAAGAATTGTTCAAGAGATCTTTGAATAAAAGAATCGGCAGCGTTCTTTTGCAAGGCCATTCAGATAAGGAGAATTTGGTAAAAATCTTTGGAGAATGCAACATCAAAGAGATGATGTTTGATTGTGCATATGCTAGGTGTCCCACATGCAATATTAAACTCGAGAGGAAAACAAAAGGAGAGATAGATGACCTAAACAACTTAATTCCTCCAAAATCGTATGTCACGTATTCTCATTTTTATCAATGTAGTAGATGCAGGAAAATCTACTGGGAAGGGAGTCATAAGCCAGCATTAGTTTCTCTAGCCGAATCGGTTACTCAAGAATTGTACAGTATATCTTGATCTCCTTTATTGGTCAAACTTCCGTTTGCTGGATTCGCCGTACTTAGTAAGATATTGACCAGTGTCTGCCCAAAATTAGCAAAAGATTAAAATCGTATGCCGAAGAACTTCTGATCATAATGAGTTCATCCTCGCCGCTAGAGAGGACTATCGACAAGGTTTTATCACAAAAGGAGAGTGAATTAATTTCAAAGATAGACTCCGCCTATCAGGAATCCATGAGGAATCTAGATTCTTCTAGAAGTAAACTCAATTCTGAATACATGGTAATACTTGAAAATGCAAAGAAGCAGGCCGAAAATCTTAAGCGACAAATCGTCGGTTCAAGCAGACTCTCTGCAAGGAACAATCAGCTCGTCCTAGTAGAGGATTCGGTCAAAACCGTCTTCGAGATGGCAAGGAAGAGATTGCTATCCCTACACGAGGAACCGGATTATGAAAATTTGATGAAGCAAGCCTTAATGAATAGCTTCAATGAAATCGGAAAGAATGACCTTTCTATCGAATGTAACAAGACTGATTCGAACATGGTACGAAGAGTTGTAGAAAGCATTAACAAGGAAAAGGGAACAAAGATGGTTGTGGTGGATAAGAATATTGACATATTGGGAGGCATACGTGCCACTTCATCAGATGGAACACTAACATATGATGATTCCATTGATTCAAGAATTGAACGGCTCAAACCTTTAATAAGGAAAAACATTGTCCAAATCTTGAGAGGGAGAGAAAGAGAAAGTTGGTCGCAAAAGGTAGAATAGTCTGGGTTAGCGGTCCAGCGGTCAGGGCCGACGGAATGTCAGCTACGAAGATGTACGAAACTGTTGAGGTAGGTGAATCTAAACTCATTGGTGAAGTCATTAGGCTTACCGGAGACGTGGCATTTATCCAAGTTTATGAGACGACTTCAGGTCTGAAACCTGGAGAACCTGTAGTGGGAACAGGTCAACCGCTCTCTGTCACTCTTGGCCCAGGGATCATTGGCCAGATCTATGACGGGATACAAAGGCCATTGAGCGAGATGGCGAAGAAATCAGGCGATTTCATCGGAAGGGGAATCGAAACCACGCCAATAGATCTTAAGAAGAAGTTCAAGTTTATTCCAACGGTAAAGAAAGGAGATAATATAACTGGTGGATCCATTTTAGGCACGGTGGACGAAACACCGTTGCTTACTCATAGCATTCTTGTGCCTCCCAATCATCGTGGAGGTGTGATAACTAACATGGTTGGGGAAGGTGAATATGACCTGGAACATGTTTTGGCTGAGACACAAAAAGATGGTGGCTATCATACAGAGCTTAAGATGTACCACAAATGGCCAGTTCGACATCCCAGACCTTACACTGAAAGATATGATCCTACGGTACCGCTTGTCACCGGCCAGCGTATTATTGACACATACTTCCCCATCGCAAAGGGGGGGACGGGAGCCATTCCTGGTGGATTTGGAACCGGGAAGACCGTAACACTACATCAGATAGCAAAATGGGCTGATTCGAAAGTTGTTGTCTATATTGGATGTGGCGAACGTGGAAATGAAATGACCGAGGTATTGGTCGAATTTCCTCACCTTCTTGATCCGCGTTCAGGTAGACCGTTGATGGAAAGAACAGTTCTTGTAGCAAACACAAGCAATATGCCAGTGGCCGCCCGAGAAGCTTCCATTTACACAGGTGTGACTATTGCAGAATATTACAGAGACATGGGGTTTGATACTGTCTTGGTTGCTGATTCCACAAGTAGGTGGGCTGAGGCCTTGAGAGAAATGTCAGGAAGACTTGAAGAAATGCCTGCTGAAGAAGGCTATCCTTCCTATCTTGCCTCAAGATTGGCAGAATTCTATGAACGAGCAGGGCGAGTTAGGTCTTTGGGCTTGCCGGAAAGAAGCGGATCCGTGACTCTGATAGGAGCTGTGTCTCCTTCGGGAGCCGATTTCACAGAGCCCGTGACGACTCATACCATCAGGTTTATCAAGACATTCTGGGCTTTGGATACCAGACTTGCATACTCTAGGCATTATCCTTCGATTAACTGGATGCAATCGTATTCAGGGTACTTGGAGGATGTTGCCAAATGGTGGAAGGAAAACGTAAGCAGCGAGTGGTATGAGTTGAGAGGAGAGTCATATCATATTTTGCAGAGAGAGGATACACTAAAAGAAATCGTTAGGCTCCTTGGACCGGAAGCGCTTCCTGACGAAGAAAAACTTGTCTTAGAAGTTGCACGAATGTTAAAAATAGGAATTCTACAGCAGAATTCCTTCGACAAGGTTGATACGTATTGCAGCCCACAAAAGCAGTTGAAATTAGTCAAACTCATGGTCAGATTCTATAAGGAGGCACTTAAGGCCTTAAGAGAAGGTGCTCCGTTGGCTGATATAAGGGCAATGCCAGTTATTAGCTCCCTACTGAAAGCAAAATTTGAGATTCCGGACGAGGAGGTACAGCGACTAGATGGCCTCGAAAGCGAAATGATTGATCAGTTTAGAAGACTACAGGGTAAAGAAGAGGTGAAAGTGGTTGTCTGAATCAGCTGCCATTGAATATACCAAAGTAGCCGAAATTAAAGGTCCTCTCATTATCATTGATGGAATCACAAAAGCGTCATTCGACGAACTAGTTGAAATCGAGACTTCAGATTCCATTAGAAGACTCGGCAGGGTACTAGAGGTAGGCTACGGAAAGGCGGTAGTGCAAGTATTTGAGGGTACTACGGGGCTGGCAATCAGTGGAACGAAAGCTAAATTCTTAGGTAAGACTATGGCTATGCCCGTTTCTCCAGAACTCTTGGGAAGAGTATTCGATGGACTCGGCCGACCCAATGATGGTCTCCCTGATCCTATAGCGGAGAAATTCCTTGATGTAAACGGAGAACCAATGAACCCTGAACGAAGGGAATATCCTACTTCATTCATACAAACGGGGGTCTCTGTGATTGACGGAATGCTCACACTCGTCCGTGGCCAGAAACTTCCGATATTCTCTGGCTCCGGCATGCCACATAACATTCTGGCAGCTCAAATAGCTAGGCAAGCATCAGTCGTAGGAACAAAAGAAGATTTTGCTGTCGTCTTCGCAGCCATTGGAGTTCAATATTCGGAGGCGCAATACTTTAAGCGAAGCCTTGAAGAGTCTGGGGCTTTGAGACGAAGCGTATTATTTCTTAACCTAGCAGATGATCCAGCAATCGAGCGAATTATAACTCCAAGAGTAGCACTTACTGTAGCCGAATATCTGGCCTTTGATCTGGGGATGCATGTCTTAGCGATTCTAACTGACATGACCAACTACGCTGAGGCATTACGTGAGATTAGCGCCGCAAGAGAAGAAGTCCCAGGAAGGAAAGGATACCCAGGTTACCTGTACACTGACTTGGCAAACAATTACGAACGCGCTGGACGCATTAGAGGGAAAAATGGTAGTGTAACACAGGTGCCTATACTATCTATGCCTGCTGACGATATAACCCACCCTATTCCTGACCTCACCGGTTACATTACAGAAGGTCAGATAGTGTTAGGAAGAGATCTCTTCCGAAAAGGTGTTTATCCACCTGTGGGCGTCCTTATGTCGCTTTCAAGACTTATGAAAGACGGTGTTGGGGAGGGAAAAACGAGATCAGATCACATGGAAGTAGGTAACCAGCTTTACGACGCCTACTCTCGAGCTCAGGAAGTAAGAGCTCTAGCCGAAATCGTAGGAAGATCAGGATTGACTGGAGTCGACCTCAAGTATTTGGATGCAGGCGATATGTTTGAAAACCATTTTCTGAAACAGGTAAATGATGAAAATAGGGGATTAGAGGAGACGCTTTCAAGAGCATGGGACGTTCTCTCAACTTTACCTGAAGGTGAGCTAACAAAGATAAAGGAAAAACATGTGAGACAGTACTACAAGGAGACGAAATGATCTTTTAATTATGTCATTTGGTGGAAGGGTTACTGCTACAAAGATTGAGCTAATCAAGATCCGCCGTTCCATGCAGGTAGGAAAGATGGTTCACAAGATTCTAGATGATAAACGGGAGGTTCTGTTAAAAAAGATAGACGAAATGATCGAGGAGGCAAACAAGGCCAGAGGTGATATCTGGTCGCCATTAGCAGAGATCTATTCATCCGTATACGATTCCTACATGTCGCTTGGAACAACAACACTTGAATCAATATCCGATTCTACTCCCAGTATCATGGAGGTTGACGTAAATGTACGAAGAGTAGTTGACGTAAGGATCCCAACTCTTCATGTCAGCAGCAAACAGGGGGGACAAGAATTATCATACGGTTTCGTGGAAACCAACGCTTCGGTAGATAAAGGCGCGAAACTAATAAAGAATATACTCCCTCAAATTTGCAAGGCAGCCGAATATGAGAATGCAATATTTAGTTTGGCAAAGGAACTCGAGAGAACTCAGAAGTTGATTAATGCGTTAGAGTATGTCATAATTCCACAGTATGAAAATGCGATAGCATTTATTCGTGCTACTCTCGAAGAACGAGAAAGAGAAGAGTTCGTAAGACTCAAAAAAGTTAAAGCAGTACTCGAAAGGAAAAAGCTTTAATATCGTCGGGATTGCTCTGGGAACTAATTGGGACATGAGCGAGGATATAATATCAAATTTTTCTGAGGAATCAAAAGATGTTCTCAAGAAAGAATATGAAACTATGGTAGAGCAGACGAAAGAGATGCTTGGTGAATGTAAACGCAAAGCACTCCAAAATATAGTACTTAGTAGTAAAATATAGTACTTAGTAACAATCCGTTATGATTCTTCTTTAATATGTAGAATTGTCCATTTGCCGAGATATCATTAAATAGGGCGTCCCATCTCGAACCCCTATGAAGAAAGGAAAGGGAGGACATGTTTTTATCCCGGTTATCGTGGCTCTGACCACAATAACTTTCATAACTGTAAATTCCATGGGGTCTATAGCATATGCTCAGGAAGGGGCATCCGCGGGTGATACAAGCTCGTTCAAGCTGATAGGTGCAGGAATGGCGTTTGGTTTGGCCGCTCTTGGTGCAGGTATCGGACTTGGTTACGTAGGGGCTGCCGGCCTAGCAGCTATTAGTGATAATCCTAAAATGCAGTCTAGGGTTTTCATTATTGTAGGTATGGTAGAATCAATCGCGATTTACGGTATCGTCATGATGTTCATCATACTCGGTCAAGCGTGACCTAAATTGGGAGATTCCTGATAAGGCACCTCCAACTGAGAGGATAACGGATGGACTGGGACTAAATGGGAACCGCTAAATTACTGAAAACTACACTTGTCCTACCTAGGACTGAGACGCAGCAAGCTGTAAGCAGACTTGCTCAACTTGAATGGTTTCATCCCTTACAACATGCATCCGAGTACATTAATCCCTATTATGACGACCTATTATTGAAGGCACAGCGGCTTTTCCAAGAAATTGACGATGTAGTCAAGGCTTTGGGAGTACCTTTAGAAACGGGTGTAATGGATACAATGTTTAAAGGTGCTCCGAAGGAGGAGACATCCTACGAGATTGAAGATATCCAGGGCTTCATAGTTAATTTGGAAGGAAGGAGTGCGGCACTCTTGGATGAGCCTAAAAAGATTCTTATGGAACAAAGTCAGGTTTCGAAACAGTTGGAAGAATACCGTACGATAGCTTTAACGTTAGAAATGGCAGCGGAATTGGATTTAGATCTGCGAATTTTTTCTAAATTGAAAATGTTTTATGCTGCAACTTTTATCATTGAAAATAACGACCAAGATGAGATCAAAAAAAGTTTGGGAGATCTAATGATGCAGATTGTTAAATTAAATGAGCACAAGTCTGCTTTAATCGTTTTAGGTTCAACTGACAATGACGCTGATAGAATAATCAAAGTTCTGAGAAGCTTCGGAGTGCATCCTTTGCAAGTATCTCCTAACATGCCTCAGAATCCCCATTTGGCCTATGCTGAGTCCAAAACCAAAATAAAGGAACTAGAGAAGCAAAGTACAGACCTGGGTAAGAAGGTTGAGAAATTAAAATTATCGCTTACTACGGAACTACTATCATTACATGAAGCTTCTCAGGTGGCAAAAGATGTTTTAGAGGCAACTAGGAAGCCAGGTGGCACCAGAAATTTCGCTATGATTCAGGGCTTTATCCCTGAGCAAATGGAGAATAATTTCAAGAGTTTGACAAGCGATTACGTCTCGGTAATGGATAGTCACGAAGGTTTGTCCGCTCATGAAAGTCACGCTGAGGATCACAATGAGAAACTTCCTACACTCTTGAAAAATAAAAAGTATATTCGTACCTTCGAGATCATTACCGAGACACAGGGATTACCCAACTATGACGAGAGAGACCCTACGCCGATTATTGCCTTCGTGTGGCCTCTGTTCTATGGATTGATGTTTGCAGACTTGGGGCACGGCATATTGCTCTTTGGTCTCGGGATGCTTTTCAGATATCGTGGCAACGGATCTCTAACCACTTGGGGAACTTTAATAGCGGCGAGTGGAGCTGCCGCTGCCATCGCAGGCTTGGGAACGGGCGAATTATTTGGTTTCCACGCAATCGAGATACCTATTCTGGCGCCCATTGCTGAACAATTAGGATTTGTGGGCATGTTAAGTGTGTCGGAGCTAACATTTGAGGAGGTAGTCAAGATTTTGGAGATTTCGATTGCTATAGGGGTGGTGCATATCTTGCTGGCTTTCTTCTTGAGGCTCTCGGCAAATATCAAAAAACATGATAATCTTATGATTTTTTACCATGATATCCCAACCATAGTACAATACTTTGCGGTGGTAAGCCTCATCCTAGCAGCTATAGGTTCTGGATATGATATCATCGGCATGTTTGGGATTACAGGAATCACCTACGATGAACCGGTGCCTTGGCTGACGGTCGTTTTCGGAGACTGGGTTACTGTAGATCTGGTTGCAAAGGCAGCACCCCTTGTAATTATTGGGACCGTGATAACAATGATTATCGGAGGCATAAAGGAAGAGAAGCACCTCAAGAAACTTGGGAAGGATGAAGGTGGTGGATTGGTAGGTATAGTGGTGGAGGTAATAATGGTGAGAATCATAGAAATGCTTTCAAACACAATAAGTTACTCTAGACTTGGAATTATGCTACTGGTTCACGCCGCACTCCTTGTAACGGTTATCGATTCATTCGAATCCTTGGGTGGCACAGCTGGAGGATATGCTGTCCTTATCGGAGGAAATATTGGTATAATGTTGATTGAAGGACTGATAGTATACATTCAAACAATTAGGTTACACCTTTACGAATGGTTTCCTAAATGGTATATTGGCGAAGGGGTTGACTTCAAACGCCTCGTCCCCAAAATGCTCTATTCCAAATTTGTATGGCGGACAAGGGCCATTGATCATAGCTTGGACCACAATCGAGTAGAGGCTAAGAGAAGCACTCACGAAGAAGTGATTGAGAGGTCATGAGAGTATTTATTCAGCTAAGGTCGTTGACTCAACCAGTACCAATCGTAAAGATTCCAGTTGCTAGATAATCCGATTGCCGTTTTTGACTCGGGACTAGGTTCCTTATCAGTAATAAAACAATTACGGAAACACTTACCGACTGAAAATCTACTGTACCTTGCAGATGAACAGCACTTTCCATATGGTAACAAGACAAGGCAAGAACTTTTAACCATAATTCTTGATACCCTAAGATATCTTGAGCGGTATAAACCAAAATTGGTAATTATTGCCTCAATTACTCCTTCAATTCAGATTCTTGATGAAGTCAAGCGCTCATCTAGGATGGATGTCGTGGGAATTATCCCTCCACTCAAGACCGCTTGTAGGCTGACGAAGAAAAAGCATATCGGAATATTGGCAACCACAGGCACGATCAAGAGCAAAGAATTGGGCGGTTTGATAAAGTCCCAAGTCCCACAGAATATACTTGTAACCAGATTTGATGCAACAGAAATTATAGGCTTGGTTGAGAGTGGTGAATATATCACCAATGAACGAAAGACTTTTGATGCAATCTCCAAGGCAGTAGAATATCGCGAGCATCTTGAATCACACATAGATGTGATGGTTTTGGCAAGCACCCACCTACCCTTTGTCTCAAATTATCTCGTCTCCTTACTTCCAACCATCAGGTTGATTGATCCTGTAAAACTTCTCGCAAATGATGTGAGGAAATATCTATCCACTAATCGTATGGCCAAAAAAAAAGGAGTTGGCCGCACGGAGATTCTAATCACGTCAAGCAAAGCTAGATTTGAAGGGATAATTAGAAAATTAGGCATTAGAGAACCAGTGAAGGAGATCTTTCTAGCCCTTTGAAAGTAGCTACATGCGATACCTCTAATCTCAAGATCGGCAAAATTGCAGAAGCAATGTAAATGGAGCAACTCTACGAAAATTAGGTAGATTTACCTTAGACCAGAACTTACTAGTCATGTATGGATCTTAGAATCATTTTCCTGGGCACGTCAGCTGCCACCCCAACTGATGAACGCGGACTATCTTCTATCGCGATTGCTCGAGGGAATGAGATACTTCTCTTCGATGCTGGGGAAGGCATGCAAAGAAATTTTGTAAGATCAAGTCTCAGGATGAATTGTAAAATGAAAGTTTTTATCACGCACATGCACGCTGACCACTCACTCGGAATTTTGGGGCTACTCCAAACACTATCTCTTAATGGCAGAACCATGCCTATTGATATCTATGGTGAGCCGAGACTCGCAGAATTCATAAAGTTTAGTACAAGATTAATAGGTTCTGGGCTTTCATTTGATGTAAATCTTCACAATATAGAAACTGAGGGATTGTTGGTGCGTGAGGAGGATTATGAAGTGACATGTTGCGAAGCAGATCATAATGTTACTGCCTACTCATTCTGTCTGACGGAATTAGAGAGACCTGGGATTTTTGATATCAAAAGAGCAGTACAATTAGGAATACCAGAAGGGAGATTATACAAACAACTTCAATCAGGTACGGATATTGTGATCAACGGAAGTACGGTAAGATCATCCGATGTGGTAGGGCCAAAACGACCTGGGAGGAAGATTGGAATATCTGGTGATACAAGACCAACCGAAAAGCTTAGCAATTTTTTCCAGAATTGCGATCTCCTCATCTTTGAGTCAACATATGCCGAGGAGCTCCGACATAAGGCGATCGAGAACTTTCATGCTACTGCTGCTGAAGCTGCTAAGTTAGCAAGTCAGTCTGGTGCTAAGAAGCTTGTATTAACTCATTTTAGTACGAGGTACAGGCAGAGTAAACAATTGCTCGCAGAAGCGCGCCTCATTCATGAGAACGTAGATAATGCATATGATCTGAAAACAATACACCTTCCATACCGTCAATGAATCCTCTGAAGAACTTCGAGTTGAACCGAAGTCGAATTATTTTCTTACAAATTTATAACCGGAGCATACTAATACTTGCAGGGGATGAAGTGAATAATCGCTGCTCCAGGCAGAGCCAGAAGCTATGATGACCTCGCGACGAACAGACCCCAAACAACTACCTCTAGGTCTAGGCGAGGCATTTGGAGCGTGACATGCACACGACAATATGAAGTGTTTGCTGTCGTTTTAAAATCTTTTCAATAGATTAGACTAACGTACTAGAAATACCATACTTTTCATTCCACAACATATACATTATTCATGCGATACCACTTTCTTTAATGTCTTTAGAAGAAATAGTTTACGATTATCCTCTTTACAGACCTCCCTCCGAGGCAAACTCAACGATCTTACAGGTCACGTTGGGATGTTCCTTTAATCGCTGTTCATTCTGTAGTATGTATCGAACAAAATTCTATCAAGAGAGGTCATTAGATGAGATCAAGTTCGAAATAGATTTGATTTCTAAATACCAACCCCTAACCGAAAAGATATTTCTAGCTGATGGTGATGCACTAAATCTCAAGACCGAAAGATTGGTTGAAATATTAGACTATTTGAATCTAAAATTTAACAGTCTTAAGCGAATTTCATGCTATGCCATGCCAAGGAATCTGATCCAGAAAAAGGACCCTGAACTTGAACGGTTGCGGAATAGAGGACTAAGCATGTTATATGTTGGGATAGAGAGCGGTAATGATGTTGTGCTGCAGAAGGTCACTAAGGGCGCATCTCCCTCAATGATTATTGAAAGTTGTGAGAAAGCAATTGATCATAAATTCACACTCTCTTGCATGGTCATTCTCGGCTTAGGCGGCAGAACATATACTGATGCACACATATCCGATACCGCCATGGTTGTGAGCAAAATTAGCCCGCACTATCTAGCCGCTCTCAACCTCCAACTAGACGAAACTGTTCGTAGCGAGTTCATGTCCAAGTTTAGGGAGCCATTTTCCTGGTTAACTGATTTGGAGATCTTGCATGAACTGGAAAGGCTAATAATGCTTTTCAATCCGACAAGAGAAGTAATCTTTAGAGCTAATCATGCTTCAAATGTATACAGTATTGGCGGGACTCTCCCATCTGAAAAATCAAAGCTTCAGAGACTGATTCATGAATTGATAAGTCACCCTGAAATGTTAAGACCAAAGATTGTTCGAAGATTCTGATCCTGTGTGGGTTTTCCGTCTTCTATCCTGCCACCTCCTAGTCCTAGTCTTCTACGCCGTTGGCTTAAGGTAGAAGATCAGATAATAATATCCATAAACAATAATCCTTTCAGAATTTAAGAAAAACAAATAAAAGAAATTTTTGAGTAGTCAAATTACCAGTGGTGCTTTTCGTCTGGAATAAGACCTATCTGCTCACGCTCGAAGTAAGTCTCTAATTCTTGAGTCCATTTTTCTTTAGCAGAACCTCCTCCAAGTCCCTTTCGTCTGAGCCAAAATGCTATTACACTCAGGAGGAAAACTGCGAAAAGCATAGTCCCAAATATGTATACCATTACATCAAAGAACAATGGGTCGTATGCTGGTCCTACCTGCTTCAGAAGACTCTCCAATCCGGTGCTGAACATTCCCACAAGGCTTAGAATGGCGCTCATATTACGATATAATCCAAATAAAATCTATGATATATACATTTTGGTTTACAACTTCGGATCTACACTTGATATAACGAATGTACTAGATTTGCACCGAACAGATAATTACACTTTACAAAGAAAAAAAAGCCTCAGCATAAGTATTAAGACAATATTCAAAAAGAAGGAAAGGATTTGTTTCAGTATCCCTATCTATTTTGGTTTCTTTTCATAGCGTCAAGTTCGTCTTTGTATCTCTGAGCTTCTAATTTCCAATCCGGTTCACTCTGCCGAGAGTATTGCGTAGTGGCTGCCCTTCTCGCTCCTCTGGACTTTACGAAGAATGCTGCTGCCACCCCTCCGAATATTACTACGAGTATTATGATAAATAGTACTGTGTTGTCAAGGGTACCGCTAACCATAGAAGTTCCTGAACCGTATGCACCTTGTTGCGCAGCAAGTGATGTTTTCTCCCTAGCAAGTTTCAATTGTTCCTCAATACTTCCCGGTGTGGATCCTTCGCCTGAGTACTGAGCATTCGCTGTCTGAATACCAGGCAATATAAATGCGGTCGCCATGAGTAATGCCATAATGGATAGAACCGGTAGGTAGGCTTTATTCATATGTTCATTTTTCGAATCTCGATTATTTAACTTTTTTGTAAAACCTTTACCTTCTTCAATGTCCGTAACATTTAGATGTCGACCCTCAGAACGTTGTCTATCAATGGCACGAATGCACGCACATACTCGCGGCAAGTCTCATTCAACACGTCCTACGTCCAAGAGTGTGCCTACGTGGGTAAGCATCAGTCATTCAGACCTTACATCTAATATCACCAAAATGTACAATGAAGATGGATTGACCGCTTCCCAAATTGGTATCATTCTTAGAGATGAGTATGGGATACCACTAGCTAAGCCTATTCTGGGAAAAACCATAACTGATGTTTTGACAGAAAACGGTGTTAAGCAAGATATGCCAGAGGATCTAGATAGACTAGTAAAAAAGGCCCTTGGCCTGCAAAGGCATCTTCGAATGCACAACAGCGACAGAAGAAACGTTCGTTCTTTAGAACTGATCGAATCAAAGATACATCGTCTTTCACGGTATTACAAGAAAAGGGACAAAATCGCCAAGAATTGGAAATATGCTGCGGTTATAGCACAGGCGCAATAGACTCACGACTTCTTGATGAATCCACGAAATAGGCTAGATGATGATCTCAAGTCTATCTCGGATGATATTCGGGACCTAGTAAGAAAAGAGGGTAAGTTCCTTGTCCTATGTAGTCCATCCCCAGATGGAATAGCTGCAAGTAGTATAGTTTTCCAAACTCTTGACAGGTTAGGCGCCAACTGTGTGGTGAGAAGCACTACAAACTTGACAGATTTTCTACAGGTTGGGAACTCAATTTCCGATGAATATGATTTATGTTTACTTTTAGATTTCGAACATGAGTCGGTAGAAAAGCTTGTAAAGAGCTTCCGAGCCAAATGGTATCTGATCCGGCATCTATCTAATGAGGTAGTCCCCGAACCAAACGAAGCTTATGGCCAGCGAGTTCTGAACATTAATAGGTACGAGCTCAATGGTTGGTCAGAAATAACCTCTGCAGGGATTTGCTATCTTCTGTCAATAACACTAGACGCTAAAAATGCGGACCTTTCTGTGTTGCCTGTACTCTCTTCGCTTGGTGAGGGACAGGATCGCGGAGAAGGCAGGTCACTTGTGGGAATAAACGCTGAAATAGCCAAGGTTGGTGAATCTCAAGGTCTGTTGCGGAGTCAGCCAGATGACCTTATGATGGTAGGACGTGAATGGAGGCCGATTCATGAAGCTATCGCTCTGACTCGTTTTCCATACATTGACGGATTAACTTGGAACTTACAAAGGGCTAAGTCAATAGTGGAAAATTCTGGGATCAAGTTGAGGGAAAATGGGAAATGGCGAGTATTCGCCGAACTTCTGGATCAGGAGAAATGGTCCATCTATGAAGGGATTGCAAAATTCGTTGCCACCAATTCTGGCACAGAGGTTCTGCCTTTAGAAGGGATACGCGGGATCAATTACACTCTACTTAAGGAAGACAGGGGAACTCCACTTCGTGACGCAAGGGAGTACTCAGATCTCCTTCGAATTTGTGGCAAAATGCAAAAATCAGGAGTAGCGATATCGGTTTGCCTTGGCGACCGTTTTAAGATGTTAACAAAAGCTGAAGAAACAGTGGTTCGTTATCTTGACATTCAGAGACGATCGTTAAGGACTATATTTGAAGAGAAATGGAGGATTTGGGTTGACAGAGATATGGTCTTCATGAACGGTGAAGGGGCCGTGGCAGAAAATACCCTCGAAGATATCATGACTCTTCTTGAATCCTCTCCACAATTCTTGCGCAAGATCATTGTTGGCAGGACAGTCACACGAAAAGGCACGTACAAGTATTGTTGTCGGACGTATGACTTGCCAAAATTTACTGAGATGGCTTCAGCGTTACGGAAGTGTTCTAGCATATCTCCTGCACTCCCCCATCCATTTGAACCTTATGTGCTATGTTGCGAAGTCTCACCTAATGATTTGGAAAGTTTTGTCTCATGTTTGAAGGTTGCACCCAGGACCGATGAAAATGCAAGAGCCTCTCGTTGATAAAATCACCATATATATAGAACTAGATCTAGAAGCTGAAGGCAAAAGAGATGCAATAATGAAATCAATCATTGCGGACAACATCAATTTTCCCCAAGGCTTAGAAATGGAAATGCATTCTCTTTCAGAGAACATACTTTCAATAGAGTTCAATAGCTGTGGTTCTATTGAGACGATTTCCAATACAGTAGACGAAGTCCTGAGCCATATTTCAATTGGGAAAATGGTGCTGAATGATGATTGATCCACGGCTACTAAAAGACGAACCAGAACGGATACGGCTAATGCTTTCTCAAAGAAATCTATCTTTTCCGTTAGATGAGTTATTGTTGCTAGATAAAAAGAGACGCACTTTAATTTCCGAGAGCGATCTGTCGAGACACCGAAAGAATGTGATTTCTCAAACTATTGCGAGAAAGATGAAATCTCAAGTGGACTGCTCAGAAGAGCTCAAGGAGATGAATTCCCTTGGTGATAGAATTCTCAAACTGGGTAAAGATCTTGAAGAAACAGATTCAAATTTCAAGCATTTGATAACGAGTCTACCTAATATGGTCAATAGCTCTGTGCCTGTTGGCGCGAATCAGCAAGAAAATGTAGTAATTAGATCGATAGGAACACCCAGCAAGTTCGATTTTGCTCCTCTTGATCACCTTGATCTTGGAACAAAGTTGGATCTGTTTGATTTAGAGCGGGCTGCGAAAATTTCTGGCTCTCGCTTTTACTTCTTGAAGAATGTGATGGTAAAGCTGAATATTGGATTGCTCCAATTTGCTCTGGATTATTTACAAGATCAAGGATACGTACCAGTACAACCTCCTTACATGATTAGAAGAGAACCAATGGAAGGCGCTGTTATATTGGAAGATTTTGAACATGTCATTTACAAAATCCATGGAGAAGATTTACACATGATTGGTACCTCTGAGCATGCATTGGCGGCAATGCATATGGATGAAATTCTAGAAGGAGCTTCCCTTCCATTAAGATATGCCGGTATTAGTCCTTGTTTTAGAAAAGAAGCTGGCGCACATGGAAAGGACACGAAAGGCATCTTCCGAGTACATCACTTTGACAAGGTTGAGCAATTCATATTCTCGCGTCCGGAGGATTCGGAAAAAGAACATCAGAAAATGGTGGGGTTGGCCGAGAAATTTTATGAAAAATTGGGAATCCCCATTCGGACCGTCCTTCTGTGCACGGGTGACATGGGTAAGACTTCTTCCAAAACTTATGATTTAGAAGCCTGGATGCCAGGCCAAGACTGTTATAGAGAGATAGTCTCGAGCTCGAACTGCTTAGACTATCAGTCTAGGAGATTGAAAATAAGATTCAGAGATCGTCCTGATGAGGAAACTCGTTTAGTTCATACCCTAAACAGCACTCTGGTCGCGACTGGACGGACGTTAGTTGCAATTATTGAAAACTTTCAACGCTCTAACGGAACGATAGAAGTACCTGAACCCTTGAAGAAATTCGTAGGAACTGATGAGATTTCAGCTCGATAAAAGCTTCAAAAGCGCGATAGATTATTCTCTAAATCCTATAGTTCATTAAATACAAAAATGAGGGAAGTTAGTTCGTGTGTGTGATTACTAGATCACTTGCCACGGTCTAGTCGCGAATGTTACGCCTAAGCCCGATCCTATCAATATTACTTGATACATCACATTCGACCACGGAACTTGCTTGAAAATCGGTTCACCCGTCACTTGAACGGTTTGTCCTGGTCCAAGTCCTGGGCCAATGGTCTGAATATTGAGCTGTGTATGGACATGATAGATACCTGGTTCTAGCGCTCTGACGGTTAGTGAATATGGAATTGTAGATTCTGGTTCAATGTCAAAGACGTTACCTGGTGGATCACGAGCTATGAACTCCCATCTATTACCTGCATTTGTTGATTCGCTGAAAAGCGACAACCACGCTCTAAGTGGCCTGTTCACCAAACTCTGCAGTGTGCCAGTTACTGTTAGCTCATCACCAGTCTGAAGCGTCTGACCTGAAAAAGATTCATCTTGAATTCTCACAAACCTACTCTGGAGTTGGGCTTGAACACCATGTCCCTCTACAGAAGGCATAAATGCGAATGCACTAGACATTACTAATACCGCAGCCAATCCTGTCAAGACTATAGCCTTGTTAATCATTTGTCGTTTCTAAGCGATACCAGAAGAAACAAAGATATATATTTTGCTGTTACCGAGCTATTATTGCTTCATTAAGTGCTACTTGATTTTTGGAAATTAAAGTTTTCGAAATGAACTCATAACCCCCCAGAGAATTTCCTTCCACCGTAACCCTGAATAAAGATGATCGTGGATACGGGATGCATATTTCAATCTAATTTCAAATTGCACAGCAAAATTTAAAAAGGTAAGTACTGATCAGGTATTGTATAAGATGACTTTACCAAAGGGATTCGGACCTGGTGGAAGACGAACAGAAGGCGGTAGTAGAGACGATATAGAAAAAATGATCGGACGCAGAGTTGAAAACATGAAGGGTATCTTTGCATTAGGGTTTGCATTATGCTGGGCTGCAACAGCTGGCGGTGTTTATGTAGGCGTAACCGTTTACCCTTGGGCATATCCTCTGCCAAGTGGAATATATGCCCTATCTGTGCTTACTGTTATTGAAGCGCTAGGCTTCATGTGGATGTGGAAGATCGCGACAGAAAAGCCTCTACGCCCGTACTGATTTCTTTCTTATTTTTTAGTGTATACGTATTGTCGTATTGCTTTCTTCTCAGCGGGCTTTTGCGAATGTAGATAAATTTTATACTACGCCCGTACTGATCTCTTATTTTTTAGCGTATAGTTACGTATTGTCGTATTGCTTTCTTCTCAGCAGGCTTTTGCGGATGTAGATAAATTTTATATATAACCTCTAGGAGAAAGTTGGTAATGGTCTGGCTAAGACGCACAACGCATTATCTGTTCATAGTTGTCGTGGCTGTTAACAGCACTCTACTGACTATTAATGCAGGAGACTACATATTCTACACTGACTGGGCTTGGACTTCATTCGTCGTGTTCTCTATATCGCAGTCAACGATGCTTGTTGTGGGTGCCATCTATTACATGTTGTTTACGGGAGTGCCAGGGACAGCGACCTACTATGCCACTATAATGACGATTTATACATGGGTTGCAAAAGGGGCTTGGTTTGCTCTTGGATATCCATACGACTTCATCGCGGTACCGGTGTGGATTCCATCAGCAATGTTGCTGGACCTGTCTTACTGGGCAACAAGAAGGAACAAACACGCGGCGATCCTAATAGGAGGAACATTGGTTGGACTTTCACTGCCATTGTTTAATATGATCAACCTATTGACGATACGCGATCCGCTAGAAATGGCATTCAAGTATCCTAGGCCAACATTGCCTCCATACATGACACCAATAGAACCACAAGTCGGTAAATTCTACAATAGTCCAGTAGCCTTAGGAGCTGGCGCAGGAGCCGTGCTAGCTGTGCCAATAGCAGCTTTGGGTGCAAAACTCAATACATGGACTTACAGATGGATGGCCGCTTGGAGTAAGTGGGACTAGGCCAAATTCAGCCAATCCTTTTCTTTTTTTCTTTTTTGTTTTAAGATTTAGGTGTATTCTGCCTTTGTACGCTAGGATCCGCTGATCGTTGATCAGAAATCGTTGAAAATAGGACCCGTTCCTGAATTACAATCAGAGGTAGTTATCTGTCTGCTAGATAGCTACTCTCAAAACATCTAGCAAGTTGGAGATATCAGAGCTAGATCTACCTCCAGCTAAGAAGACTCTTTGTTTTGAAGGTGGATTTTTAACATAGTCTGGGATCTTTGCGGCGATCCTGTCTTCATAGGTCGGAACCATTTCGTTTTGGTAGAATATACCTATAGGTATTTTTTTGCCCCATTCATACGACTTCAAGATTGCATTGGACATCTTATTATCTGCTTCATTTTCTGAGTGAACAATTCCATCATAACCTGCTCCTTCGAGTTTGTATGTTCTCGGAATCTGCTTTCCCGTTTCTGGATCGGGATTGTCTGATCCTTGATACCACTCTCTAGTATTGATATCGTTGTAAGTGGGACATGGTTGCAGTACATCCAGGTATGCCAAGCCTTTGTGTGAGACACCTTGTATTATCAAGTCTTTGAGGTGTCGAACGTCATATGAGTATCCTCTAGCTATAAACGTGAAGCCGGATACAGCAGCAAGAGCAAGTGGATTGACGGAATTATTAGAATTTGGTAGTGGAAGTGATTTGGTCTTCAAACCTAACTTCAATGTAGGTGAGGCTTGTCCTTTCGTTAATCCGTATACTCCGTTGTTAAAAATGATGTATAACATGTCAACATTTCGTCTTCCAGCGCTAACGAAATGACCAGCACCAATTCCCAACCCATCTCCATCACCTCCGACAGCTATTACTTCTAATCCCGGATTACAAAGTTTTGCTCCTTGAGAAAAAGGGAGTACCCTACCGTGTAGTGTGTGTATCCCATAAGTGTTAATAAAATGCGGCGTTTTACCTGAACATCCAATGCCTGAGAAGATAACAGCTCTATGTTTCTGGATCCCCATCTCCGCCAGAGCCATCTGAATAGCATTGAGGATGCCAAAGTCCCCGCATCCTGGGCACCAGTCATTATGTACTTCTGTTTTATAATCACTAAGTTTAAGCGCCATGTTCTAAAACAATCCTCCTTGGAGCTTCTCCCGACATAATTCTCATTAGCACATTATAAACCTCACTAGATGAAATCGGTCGGCCATTATACTTGACAATCAGATGATCCATACTAATACCAATATTTTCGCTAATTAGCAACCCGAGCTGAGATGAATAATTCATTTCAATATCAACTAACTGTTTATGGCCTCCGATCAAGTCGCGCATCCTTTCAAATGGGAATGGATTCAGCAGGCGCAATTGTACAAACCGGATATTCTTACCCTCATCTATGAGCCTGTCCATTGCATCCAGAATAGCACCCTTAGTAGAACCCCAGCTTATAACGGTCAATGCGTTCGGTCCATCAATTCCATACAGCGTGGCCTTGTCCTCGTCGCCTATTTGGTCGAGCGCGATCATTAACTTGTCCATTCGCTTATCCATCATTGCTGTTCTTATCTCTGGATCCTCTGTAATGTGACCCTCCTCAGTATGTTCATCGCCAGTATTCCAAAATATTCCATTTTCAGTCCCAAGTAAAACCCGAGGAGATATTGAGTATCTTGCATCATTATCCTTGTTATCATTGTTATTTCGGATCAACCTAAACCTGCGATAATGATTGGCGTCACCCAAATGGGGCGATGAATCAGATATATTATCCACAAGCAAACCTCTATCAATAGAAATCCTTTGTTGATCAAACATTTTGCAGGTGGTTATACTGTTTGCAATTGCTTTGTCAAGCAGATGAATTACAGGCATCTGGAATTTCTCTGCAAAATTGAAGACTTTAATGGTATCATAATAGCTCTCTTCAATATCTCCTGAAGAATACACAATTCTGGGAAACTCCCCATGTCCGGCCTTTGTGGCGAAAAGGAGATCACCCTGCTCATGCCTTGTTGGCAAACCGGTAGCCGGTCCAGCCCTCTGGTACAATGAAACCACTACAGGGACCTCGTTCATGCCAGCCCATCCAAGAGCCTCGGTCATCAGAGAAAATCCCGGGCCAGACGTTGCAGTTGCAGAACGTGCACCGGTGAGTGCTCCTCCTATTGCCATGGTTATGGCGGCAATTTCATCTTCAGTCTGTAAAACTAGTATGGAACCGTCAGTACCTTCCACTTGCGGCACTATTTCATTGGCTTCAAGAAATTCACTATCATCGCTGGCAGGTGTTATTGGGTAATAGGTCTGAAATCTGCAACCCGCAGTCAATTTACCTAAAGCTGATGATTGGTTACCCTGAACTAGTATCACGTCAGGGAGAGGATTCTTAGCTGTTAGATTGTAGGCCAGAGTACTTGCATTATGATGTGTTCTGGCATACTCATAAGCATAGTTAGCTGCCATGACGTTCAAATCGGCTATCTTGGGTTTGGATCTGAAAATGAATTTGATCGCACTTCCAAGGGTTTCAAATTGAAAGCCAAGCAACGCCATTGAGCAAGATAATGACATAACATTGACCATTCGTGATAATTTGCTTAGTGAATGATCTTCACTCTTGGCTGAAAATTCTTCGAGCAATTGAAAGTAAGGGACATTGAAAAGACTTACCCCTCTATCAGATGCATACTCAAGAATTCCTTGAACAGTTAGAGGCCTTCCTTCCTTCTCTAGAAGAGCAACCAGCCTATCCCTAAAGGCATCATCCAATGTTGGTACCTCTCCTATTTTGACGTCAATGAGCTCTGAGTCATATACGATTCCTCCGCCTTTAACAACTGAAACAGTATGCCTAAGCAAGGTTTCTGCGTCAAATGAGACAAGCATACTAATTTCGTCTACGTGTGATCGAATCTCTTTCTCGGAGACCCTCACAGTAAAATAGCTATGTTCTCCTTTTATGTTAGAGTAATACTCACGCTTTCCATATACTTGTAATCCTCCCTCTGCGCATGCCCGTGAAAAGATATTTGCGGCTGAATCCACTCCGCTACCTTGCGCACCGCCTATAAGCCAGTTGAGAGAGTTATTCACCTTATTCGTAACGGACATAGATGTTATTGCTTCTAATTTGCCAGCTTTTATTAGTTTAGAATTTCATTTCTTATCAGAATTCATCCGCCACCAGTCGCTGCATCATAGAGGCAACATTCGCATTTATCTCGTTCACCACAATATGGACAAACACACAGGCATGCTTCTAAAGCATTGCCGCATATATCACATGGAGGAAGATCCACCTTGGTCTCATCAACCATATCTTAAAATATCCAGTTTGTCACTTATTATACTTTTATAACAACTTGAACAAAGAGTTTTCATTCTCCCTCGGTACTTGACACTAATCTCTAAATAACTGTTAGCAGTACACTCGTGTAGATGACGATATCTCTCGTCCCATCCGAGATTATTGAGCAGAGAACTATGCAAAGGCGTCTTATTGGTTCTCATTCTCCATTTACTACTGGGACAACCTTGGTTAAGAGAGGATTCGCGCACATGCAGAAACATGGGGTTATTATGGACGTCACCAATGTTGAGCAAGCTCAAATAGCGGAAGATGCAGGAGCGGTCGCTGTAATGGTGCTCGATAAACTCCCGTTCGATGTCAGGTTGGCAGGTGGTGTAGCAAGGACTGCTAGTGTGAAGGTTGTTCAAGAGTTAATGGACGCCGTTACTATCCCTATCATGGCCAAGTGCAGGATAGGTCATCTTGGAGAAGCTCAAATTTTGGAGGAGATAGGTGTTGATATGATTGATGAAAGCGAAGTACTTACCCCAGCTGATGAAGATAACCATCTTTGGAAATGGAATTTCAAGGTACCATTTGTGAATGGAGCTAAAAATCTCGGCGAAGCCCTCCGCAGAATAGAGGAGGGATGTTCTATGATTAGAACCAAAGGTGAACCTGGGACTGGCAATGTAGCTGAAGCAGTATCACATATTAAGGCGGTCAATAATGATATACGAAGGCTTAATTCAATAATGGATGATCCGCAGGAACTCATTAAAACGTCTAGACAGTTACAATCGGCATTGCCTATAGTTGAAGAGACGGCTAGGTTAGGAAGGTTACCCGTAGTAAATTTTGCTGCAGGTGGAATATCCACACCAGCTGACGCCGCACTTCTGATGAATCTTGGCTGTGATGGCGTGTTTGTAGGTTCCGGAATTTTCAAGTCAGACGATGCTTCACAACGAGCTCAGGCGATAGTCCTCGCCACTACATACTTTGATGACCCTGCCACTGTACTTGAATCACAAAAAATGGTTGACGAAAAGAAATCTATGTTGGGGCTTGATACTCAAAACCTATCTTTGAGAATGCAAGAAAGAGGACCATCCATATGAGGCAGGATGGGCTTATAATAGGAGTACTAGGAATTCAAGGAGATGTCGAGGAGAACGTTTCCCAGACCAAGATCGCTTTTAATTATCTCGGAAAGAAGGGCGACGTGAGAATTGTTCGACACTCTAAAGACATTTCCGGAATTAGTGGTTTAATTTTGCCTGGGGGTGAAAGCACTGTAGTCAGTTACTTCGTTACCGTTAATGGGGAACTTTTTCGTAAAATCACCGATGTGGTATCTAGAGGGATGCCAGTATTAGGAACTTGTGCGGGTATGATTATCCTATCCAGCAGAACTCATGACAGGGTAATTGGACAAACAAAACAAAAGTTACTATCGTTGTTAAACATAGTAGTAGAAAGAAACGCTTTCGGAAGGCAAAGGGATTCCTTTGAGGCTGATATGGAAATTCCTATGATGGGAAGGAGGCCTTTCAAAGGCATATTTATACGAGCTCCCATAGTGTCGAAAGCAGCGGAAGGAGTTCAAGTTATCGCAAGGTTAGAGGACAAGGTTGTAGCGGTAAAGCAAGACAATATAATTGCCACAGCTTTCCATCCTGAACTTGGCTCTGACAATAGATTTCATCTACACCTGATCAAGTCTGCTTCTGAGTTCAGAGGCCGCACCAATTTGATGCGGGGGGTGGGATTCGAACCCACGAACCCCTGAGAGACGGGATCACCTATAACTGTGATCTTAAGTCCCGCGTCTCCAAGCATGCGATTACAATTTGGCCAGGCTCTACAACCCCCGCTTCACAGGACGAATCGACTAGTCCTTACTTAAATCTTGCAGAAACCAGGAAATATGGATTGACCACCAAACAATCGATTTTCTACATCCTCAAAAATTTTCTGCTAACGTACCCGTTTTCACGAAAGTTGAGAATCCCCCAAGCAAATGTGGACTTTTGTAAAAAGAGTGCAGTTAAGCTTATGTAGGTGGCCGTAGCGAATTTTACTTCCTGCCTTGCAGGGTGTTATTAGTGCCTTGATAGCTCAGCCTGGTAGAGCGTTGCCTTGGTAAGGCAAAGGTCCCGGGTCCAAATCCCGGTCAAGGCTTATTTTCATTCTCACAATCTTCGCCCTAGGTCAGGCCCGTTAGTTAGTGTCTTGCCAAAAACAGTAAGAATCTTACCAAAACCAACTCTTGCCGACGATTCCTAAGATGCGGAACTAATTTAAGCAAGGCTTATGCGACGACTACTTGTAAAATGCCTTGGTTGGTCGCTCACGAGCCCCCTGATTCTCCATCTATGGGTTCAGGATACTTTAGAGTGAAATAGACTCCTAATCCTATTCAATAAGCATAGGCGCCTGCATACAACTAACTTTTATATTATCGAAACAGGAAAAGCAAGATGTAATCTGAGATGGAAACCAACTTAAATAGCAAAAATGGTTTGAAACTGGTAGGTGTAACGGCGGTGCTGTTTTTTATTATGGTTTTTTCCAGTACATATGAGATATCCTTTGCTAACGCACAGCTAAATGGTAGTACAGGAGCCGAAAACCAACTACAGGAGCAACCCCCCAACATTAACGCATCTTATGTATTCGGCACTGAGACTATGGTACTAGGAAATAACATTAAGAATCTTGTGATTTTCATTCCCAACGAAGCTCATGAATCAACAAACCAACAAACCAATCAATATCCCCTTGCAACCCAGCCTTATCTGCCTCAGAATGCTGTTGTAAATGCCGGAACTGCTGTTACGTGGTTTAATGGAGATGTAGATCACGATCGCACTATAACGGCGGTCCAAGGCGACTTAATACCATCATCAGAAACCGATACTTCAACTACTCCCGTATTTGATAGTGGGGGATTTGAATACAACACGGCGACAACATCTACAGCATTTAATGATACAGGGGTATACACTTATTTTGAAAAGGACGTAAATGAAGACGACCCTGCTTTTGTAATGAATGGGACAATAACCGTGGTCAATCAGCCCGAAATGTTGACTTCGTCGTCAGCAAGTGATGTTGATACTGTTGGCATGTTGATGGTGCCTACTCAAGACATTCAAACATACGCAGCTGATTTACAAAACAAAGGCTTCACAATAAACAGTACTCATAACTTCAAAGACCTTCGAGGAGGTCAGAGTGGAACTGGTGATGAACAAACATTAATTGTATGGACAACTTCTGGTTTGGACGTACCTAGTATAGTGGCAAATCTACAGGACTTCACTTTAGAGTTGCCATATAGCTAAGTAGCGTCGGGCGTCAAAGGTGCTCTGACACCTCTTTTACTCTTCCTTCAAATTCGCTTTTGTAATGAATGATGTATTATTTATTTTCAAATGCATGAGTACAGTAAAAATACCAGATTTACATGGTACAGATGGAGTTCTAGATTAAACTAATCTTGAGTAGGTATTCACAAGCCAGTATTTACCTCCCACTACGATGATACATGATTAGGTAGTCGCAGATCCATCTTCAACAGAACGGCTATTCCGCAGCAGTCGCAGATATTCCAGCAATTCCTTGTTATCGTTATGATTTTGTATTCGTAAATGGCGTTTCATTCCATCCAATAAATTAACTCTTAGAACGATGCTTTCATTAAATCGTCTATCATTATACAGTAAGTCCGATAAATGATCCTCTATTATGATATCATGATAAGTAAGGTAGAGTTACTTTCGCTAATGAATCCAGTCAGTCATGCATTTTGACCGCCTCGTTGGTCACATGAGCGTGCACCATTCACTCACCCTTGCTACTTTGGAGTATTCAACAAGCCAAATCAGCAAACCACGCATAAAAAGGCCTGCATTATACCTTTACTGCTTGTGATACTAAAAACAGAATTATAAGGGCTAGCCACTAGCTAGGTAGGTATTTTCTTTACGATCATGTTCTCATGTACTGTGATAACTGTTTCGCGTTGTCGCAATTTGGCTTTATATTTCAAATTTCTAGGTTTAGTTCTTAACCTATATCCACAACATGGGCACCATAATCCTTCCCATTTCAAAAATATCTCGCATATCTGACATCTCTTTTGCCCATTAGCATATCTTCCCATTCCCACGGGCTTCTGAGCCTTATGCCTAGAACATATTCCTTTACAAGTCATACTCCTTTAGCCTTATCATTTTATGACAAGAAATATGCTTATTAAGCTTTCTCAACATCAATACATACAATCCTAATCAAATGTTTTTTAATTTGGAGAAACGCCAGTAGAAAGAGATATATTCTGGAGAATGCATGCCGGCTTGAAAACTATCCGAACTGAATTGCCATAAGCGTTCTTTTGCCTCTAAAATTTTAAGGTCTTGCATAATTTAGGGCTCTTCTTGTCCATTGTCAAACGTTTCATTGGCATATGTAAGATTCATTGGCATATGTAAGATCAAAACGATACGAACTTCTGGATGCCAAGTTGAGTGCTAACACAATTCGTTTGCCTTTGCTTCGTGCCTTGGGATATGACAAGAATGAAAGTTGAAATATGGAAGGAGGATGGAATCATATTTTTCTATTTCTAATCACATTAAGTGCAGAACCCATTTTGAACCAGTCAATTTGAGTCTCATTGTACGAATGGTGGAGCCAGATTGTCTCTTTTCTCTTGTTACCATGATATAGTATGCACTCCAGAGGTTTGCCTGGTTCTAATCTACTTAACCCATGTATGCTTATCCTATCGTCCTCACCTACTTTTTCAAAGTCTGACTTGTCGGCAAATGTAGTGGCAAGGACTCCCTGCTTCTTCAGATTAGTTTCATGAATTCTTGCAAAGCTTCGAGCGATTACCGCGGCACAACCTAAATACCTTGGAGACATGGCGGCGTGTTCTCTACTACTACCTTCCCCGTAGTTCATGTCACCTATTATTACCCATTTTATTCCTTGATTACTATACATTCTAGCTATTTCTGGAAATGGAGCTATCTGATTATTGAACAAGTTCTTTCCAACGCCAATTTTTCCGTTAAAGGAATTCACTGCGCCTAGAAGCAAATTATCACTTATTTTATCGAGATGACCTCGATACATCAGCCATGCTCCTGCAGGAGATATATGGTCGGTTGTACATTTCCCAGCTACTTTGGCTAATATTGGAAGGTCTTCGAAATCCTTCCCATCCCAGGCTGGAAATGACTCGAGTTTTTGGAGCCTATCACTATCCTTTCTGATAACCACACTTATGTTCTCAGGATCTCTGGCTGGTGCGACAAATGTATCAGCGACGTAGGCAAATCCTATATTGGGAATCTCTGGCGCAACCTTGGGAGGTTCAAGCTTGAATAAGCTTCCATCGCTAGCTACTAATTCATCATTTAGTGGATTAAATGATAACCTTCCGCCCAAAGCTAAGGCAATGACCATCTCCGGACTTGTGATGAAATTCATAGTCTCACGGCTACCATCATTTCTACCAGGAAAATTACGATTGTACGATGTAACGATAGAATTCGGTACACCAGTTTTCAATTCCGATCTCTGCCATTGGCCGATACATGGTCCACACGCATTCGCAAGGACATTAGCTCCAATTCTCTTAAGCAAATCCATCTGTCCATCCCGTTCAATTGTAGATCTAATCATTTCAGAGCCAGGCGTGACTTGCAAAGGGATTTTTGTCTTCAATCCTCGTGCATGCGCCTGTTCTGCAATGTCGGCTGCTCGTGACATATCCTCATACGACGAATTGGTACAACTACCTATAAGCGCAACAGATATTTCATCTACATATCCATTTTTCCTCACATCAGAGGCCATTTTTGAGACGGGGCGAGCAAGATCTGGTGTATGAGGACCTACTATATACGGTTCTAATTCGGAAAGGTTAAACTCGATTAATTGATCAAAGTAATTTGAGCTGTTCTCGCGGTCTCGTAGAATTTCTCGCTCTATTTCTGGATCTTGTTGCAGTATGCTAAAATTTTGATTCGCTAGCTCAGCTATTTCACTCCTTCCTGTCGCTGCAAGATATTCACTCATCTTTCCGTCGTAGGGAAAAATTGATGTCGTCGCGCCAATCTCGGCTCCCATGTTAGTAATGGTTGCCTTACCAGTGCAGCTGAGGGTTGCGCAACCTGGACCAAAATATTCAATTATCGCGTTCGTGCCTCCGGCTACGGTCAAGATTGAGGCCACATGTAAGATAATATCCTTTGGAGATGTCCAACCGTTAAGCGATCCAGTGAGGAGTATTCCAATTCGCTTAGGGTATAACAATTCCCATGGTATTCCTACCATTACTTCGGCCGCGTCCAAACCTCCTACTCCTATAGCTAGCATGCCAAGACCACCTGCATTAGGTGTGTGTGAGTCAGTTCCAATCATGAGGCCACCAGGAAACGCGTAGTTCTCTAGGACAACTTGATGAATAATGCCTGCACCAGGCTTCCAGAATCCTATCCCGTATTTTCTGCTTGCAGATTCCAAGAACTGGTAGACCTCGGTATTCTCGTAGAGAGCTGCCCGTGTGTCTTGCTCCCCTTCAACCCTCGCCTGGATAAGGTGATCGCAGTGCACGGTAGTAGGTACCTTTATGTGTTGCAACCCCGTTTGCATAAACTGGAGCAGTGTCATTTGTCCAGTTACATCCTGGAGCGCTACCCTGTCAGGCCTTAATGATACGTAACTCTTACCCCTAGTTAAATTATTATCCAGATCGGGCCCAACTTGATGTTCTAAATGGCCGATAATTATTTTTTCACTCAAAGTAAGCGGTCTATTTGTGATTGTATGAAATCTTGATATATTATCATGTGACCTCCGGTAAATCTCTGCAATAACTTGGGACATCGCTTGTGTGTAGCTCGAATCATTTTGCTCGGTCATATATTATCTAAACTGCAAGGAAATATATACATGATTTAAAATACCAAAGACTCCGCTGATGCATAGAACATGAAATCAAATTATTCCTCTACTATTTCCCTATTGTTTGAACCCAGATGTAATGATATTTTCGACGTTAGCTTAGCGATATAGTAAATTAAATGTAATAAGAATCCAAAATGTAATCTAACTTTGTGTGACACACACACAAACAGGAAGATTGTTAAAAATGAAGAACTGTATAAATTAATCAACAACGGACTGTATAAATTAAGGTAATACCCAAACATTTGGAACAAGAAATAAAAGATAATTCTGACTGGTACGTTCGTGCTGCGTGCATGATTTTGATCCTATGAAACTTGCATCTGATGGTAAGAAAAGTAGAATATATTTTCGTCATCTTAGATGGAGTGCTAAAGGGAGGTGTCCAAGATGTGGTTATAGCCTCGTTGATTACAGATTTGAGTGAATCTGTTCCAAACTCTTAGGTATTACCTAAATTAATCAACAGCGGACAGAATACTAGTTATGAAGTTCATCGGTCCCCTTGCGCACGACCTCTTCGAAATTGATTAATGGAACAATTTTGGATGAATTAAACTTTGCAGAGCCTATATCAATTAAGAATTTTTCTAGTTGATGTGCGCTCTCTGCGTCAACGATCCAAATAAATGTGTGCTCCAATGCTGAGTGATACCTACCAATGATCTTGCTTATTCCATATTTGGAACGGTTACTTGTTGCATCTGCACTCTTCTCTGCCATTTGGACCATAGTCTTAGCACTTGTTTTGCTGTTTAAAGGACAGACATCAACAGTGTGGGTGCCAAATATTCCAAATAGTGCCACACAACTGCGTTTCGCGAAGAGTATATAGCCTTTATGCTTCTCATTGGAATTTCGTGGTTCTTCAGTCCATGTGGGGTTCATCATCTTGGATTCCGATCTTAATGAATGTCGATATCCAGTTTTATCTTCAGTGTAAAGCTCCATTAATTCCCAATCTGAAATAAGGGCATTTATCTACCTAGATCTTGACTTATTTATCTACCAATATCCCTTTGAGGTATTATCTTGACATCCAAATTATCTCGTAACTATTGCATCATGGTTTTCTTGAATCCATACTAGTATTTCGTAATTTAACAGCTATCGGGAATTGATTTATGGCGAAAGGGTTATTTTCGATCCCTTCGAGGATCCTGCTAATGGTAAAGAGGAGGCAGGCCATAGGAATCTTAGGGATGGTCTTTGCGGTTGCTGGTGGGATTGCATGGTTTTTCAGGCAGACCTTCGTAGCAGTAACGCTGTGGGGAGTTGCTGGGTTAATACTACTTAAGTTAAACAAAAGAAAGAAGAATTTTTGAACGACCGCTACGTAAGTTTTCGAATATTCTGTATTAATCAGGTTTTCATTCAGACGACCCCTAGTGGCAGTACTAACTATATAGCTCCCGTTCTACCACTTTCTGATGATCCAGTTGAATCAGCTGTTAATTTTCTCTCATCAGCCTTACGTTTACCCCTTGAACCGAATAATATTGCCGTCAGGACGGCAAGTGAGCCAGCGGCAATCCCATACATGAATATCTCATCTGTCATTTTTTTTCATTGTCAAATATGACTAGTTGAAATTAAACCTATCTCTTGATTCATTTGATGAAAAAGAATTAATGCTCAATTGCACGAAAATAAATATTAACATAAGATATCTGAATCATGTTAACTCAAATAACTAATGATTCTCATTGATACAGGTGATCTTGATACTTCAAGATCGTCGGTAATATTGGCAAATCACCGGCACGTCTGACAAGTATAAAAGTCGTTCACGCATTATGATTTATTCCAAATGAACACTAAAGGGGCTAGCTAATGTTAGGCGCAAGGCTGTCGAAACTGAATATTGCTATCCTGGTAATCATAGTCGTTGTGGGCTTTTTGTCTTCGTTTCTTTCATATCAATACTCTTCCATGACAGCGAACAAGGTGGAAGAATTGGCTTCTGATAATATAAGGTCAAACGCTAGGATAACTGCGTTTGACCTTTCAAGAATATTTTATCACACTGTAAATCCGGTCGTGAATAAGCTAGGCGTTTTATCGAGTGATCTCCAAGCAGGTTTTGACAACCAAAGCATGATCCAAATCCTTCTCAAATTTGCACAGGATTCCACAATGGATTTGACTGAAGGATACTATCTTTTTGATGCGGATGGACGGATACTGTCGTGGACAGACCTAGATCCTAGGAATCTCACATCGACCGGGTCTTCGGACTTGATGGAAGAAGAATTTATTCAAATCCCTCTCGAAACTTCACTACCCTATTACAGCAATGTTCTTAACTTTCACGACAATCAAACCAAGCTCTTAATTTCTTTTCCTATCTTTCAAGTAGGCCTTGGAACAAGCAATGTAAGTTTAGAGGTATCCAATTCAACTACTAACGCACATTCTCCTATCGGCGTCATAGTCTCAGCTATCAATCTGAAGACTGTGGGCGAAATGTTACAGAGAGATTTGTCGCCCGAAGTAGTAAGTAATGTGGGATTCATGGACCGAGATGGAGTCATTGTTTATGCAAGGGAGCCTTCTTTAGTAGGGAAGAATTATCTGTCTGCAGAATTTCAATCTCTTGTTTCTGATGACATAAAGAGTTCTTATAATTCGATCATAAATAGTTCACTAAGGGATAGGAATGGAGGAGTTAATGATATAGTGCTGCCTAATTCAGATTCTATCGTAACCATGGCCTATCAGCCTGTCCGCATAGGCACCGAACATTTGTGGACACTCTACGTGAGTGTACCCCATAATCTTGCAACAGAAGTGGGGGGCTTAATAGATCAATTGAGCACTTTTAGTACGATAGTGGTAATAACTACTGCGTGTATTGCTGTATTTATCTCGTTCATCGTCCTATCCTGGAATAGAAGGTTAGACAATGCAATCAGATCCAGGACAGGTCAACTGAAGGAGATTAACAATTCACTTGGGGAGACAAATCGACGCCTGGCAGTCGCCAATAAACAACTTAAAATCCATGATAAGATGCAAAAAGAGTTCATAAACGTGGCAGCCCACGAATTGAGGACTCCTATAATGCCTATTCTGGGTGAGGCACAGTACATTGAACGCCAATTTATGACATCAAAGTCTTTAGTGGCAGTAGACAATGAACAGGTTGAATCAATCATGCGCAACGCCAGAAGACTTGTAAGATTGGCTTCAGACATTTTGGATGTAACCCGTATAGAAAGTAAAAGCCTAAGGCTTAATAAAGAACCATTTGATCTCGACTTAGTTATACATTCAGTGTTGGAGGATACTAAGAACGCTTTAAAGGCGGATGAAGAAAGATCAAACCAAGTTCAGCTTCAATACAATTCAATAGGGGCAATTCCAGTATCTGCTGACAAGGGAAGAATATACCAAGTTATCTACAATCTTCTAGCTAACTCGGTCAAGTTCACGCAGGAAGGGTACATACGTGTTGCCATCGAAGTGAATTTACATGACATTGTAGTCAATATTATAGACACTGGTAAGGGAATCGATTCCGATATTATGACTAGACTGTTTACAAAGTTCTCGACCAAATCAGAGACAGGAACTGGACTAGGTCTATTCATATGTAAAAGCGTAATAGAAGCCCATGGGGGCGAAATTTGGGCAAAAAATAATACTGATGGAAGAGGTTCGACATTTAGTTTTAGACTGCCTTGTGGTATTACTGACCCTACAAAAGATCTATCTGAGAATCGATGAAGAGCAGCGAAATCAAGCAAAAATTATTCATTACCATTCTTTCTTTATGCTCCATACATAGGAATGTGACTTGTGGTGGCACGCAGCACTAAAATTATATCTAACGCGCAACCCAATGAAAGTGCAGTAGCACAACACTTCGACATGTTTTACTGAAAGGTTTATCTCCCAACTATTTTCAGAATGCTCCCTGTTATCTTGTTATGGTCTGCATTAACTTCTGTGGTAAGTGATTTTGTTCTAATGGAACAGTTATTCTCTCGATTTTCTCATATTCGGCCATCGCATATCTTCCTTCTCCTATTTTTGAGGCGAGTGAATTCCTTAAGGCCCATCTCGCCAATGCCTGCAAAATTTGATCGTCTTGTTTCGTCTGGAGATAGGTAATTGGTTATTCCTTCTCTTTCTCCTCCATACTTTATTACACCTGAATCGTCAGACACCCGCAAACCTCACTCCAGATTCCAATTCAAGAACATTCTTACAGAGTCTGTCAAAATCCATATATATGACATAGCGCGGATCTAATAAGCATTGTCACCAGCGTTTAGGTACGATTCTGAACAACTTGACAAATGCCAGCACGCCTCTCTCATTCGAACCTAGCGCGACGACATTTTCCTTATATTCGTTTTACTAAATGCGGCGCTTTTTGACAGTGTCAGCTTGTACCAACTAACATGCCATGATGATGATAAAGATATCTATACCCTGATAATCCCTTCTGGAACCTTCTCCATTCTCAACAGAATATTTCCAAGATGGAGGGATAAAAGGAAACGCTCAAATTGTTTAACATTAAAATCCCAGGGGGGAGAACAAAAATAGTCCATGGTAAGATTCCTGGATAGTGAACGCCTTCTTCATCGGCTAGTTGAAAACTCTTATATGGCATTGGATGATGGAGCATATGATTTTAGCACTTCGCATCTCAGATCACACGATATTTTAGGTCTTAGAAAACGCATAGTCTCATGTCCATACGTACCTATAATAGGAGAAATAAAATATCGCTCGCCATTACATGGAATATTGATAGATAAAAAATTCCAACCTTTAGATATAGCTGAAAAGATGATAAATTCCGGAGCAGTAGCGATATCAGTCCTGACTCAGCCCTATGAATTCCACGGATCTATATCCCATATCTTAAACATTAGAGATAAAATAAATGCTCCCATTCTCATGAAAGATATAGTTGTCAGTGATGTACAAGTTAGCATAGCCAGAAAAATTGGAGCAGATAGCATATTACTTATCAAATCAGTCTTCGACAACAACTTGGCGGAAAGTGATCTAGAAAAATGCTTAGATTACGCAAATCGGATCGGTTTAGAGGCAATCATTGAGGTTCATACCCAGCTAGAATTTGCCGAGTCAATGAAGTTAATGAAGGGTTCAAGCAATAATATCCTTGGAATAAATAATCGTGATTTGGATACCCTGGATGTCGATACATCAGTAACGTCAGAGATCCTTACGAATCAGAGCAAGGGCAAGAATGTGGTAATCAGTGAAAGTGGCATTTCAGATTCACAAACTATCCGCGAACTCAGGAAAGTTGGAGCAGATGGGTTTCTAGTGGGGACCAGTCTCATTCTGTCGTCAGATATTGGGCACAAAATGGAGGAGCTGGTTCAAGCCATCTAAGTGTATCTTAATACTCCCAGTTGCATCCGAGACTGTAATCTTTTGTTACGACTGCTAGTTTTATGATCTCACGTAATTTTCAAAGCGATCGCTATCAATTTTAATTATTCTAAGAATGGACAGTGTCGATTGTCAATTTTTTTATCACACTCGGCACTCGACGATTGAAATCTATGAGATTTGCTACCGCAGGATCGGATATTCGGCTATGTAAATTCACTAAACCTCTCATTGAAGACTTTGCAACCAATCTTCATGTGAATATCCACCATCTCCTTTGCATCCAGATCGTCATCAATCTCAAGATGAAATACACAATTTCTGCATACGATCACACTCGACATTCCCTTGTGTCCTATTTCTATCTGATTCATAACGAACATTACTGATATTATATCTTAAATCCCATTGACAATAAAATTTGAGCCAGAATTGAGCAAAAAGCTTTCTGGCTATATTAAATCCTATTTATGCCGTTTGCATTTGACCCCTTGATCTTGCTGCTCACGACAATATCTCACCTCATATACTTTGAGGACATGAGTTCAGTTCTCTTGTCTATGACATTACGAGTTCTGTTCTTTTTTCCATAATATTTCTGACAGTATTAACAATGATTCTAAAAGATTCTCATAGTTATGCTTACGTTCAGCGATCAATCCCTGCAACATAAGTTCTCGTAGGGTAATATCTACGTCTGAGACCTTTGTTCCCAGATCTGCCGATATGGTTTTAACCTTCTTCTCTCTGGTATCCCGGACGTACTTCTCCTGCAGGAGTAAGAATGATAAAGTTACGTGGTTTTCCAGCAATCTCTATTAATTGGACATGGATCATTTCTTTTCCTAAATTTTTGAAGTACACTCTGGATATCCCCTCTGTGCTGGGGGATTTGGAAGAATCTGACTTCTGAAACTGCGTTGAGGTTAGCTCTGACTTTTGGTATAAATGTCTGTACACATTTGGATCATCTTTGAATGTCGTAAGAGCTGATGCTAAAGATAACTCTAGCAACTTAATATTGTTCTTCAAGATCGCATTAAGTTTCTCTTGTACAAACCGCTCCAGCCTCACGTATACATAATTATTATTTTTGAACTGTGAGACGAAGATGTGTAATCTCACCTTGTGCTTAAGAAGCTCGTTTCTTTCCTTTTCAGCTTCTGCACGTTGAGTCTGAATGGATCTTAACATATTTAACGAGAATCCTATACTAGCGTTCAGATCCTGAAGCTCTCCTTCGGTTCGATACTTTTGAGACAATAGGTCTTGCAAGCACACCTACCCCATCATATTGTCGTTTCACTAATGCAAGATCATCTCCATAGATTCTTAGGTATTCTATAACCTCATTACTGATGTGCTGTACTTTACATGATCTGAGCAATTGATACGCCTTTCTCGCCTATTTCGTCGTACGCCCCCCCCGCATTCTACGCAGCTCCCAATATTCTTTATAGAGTCTTTACTTCTGGTGCTCTAAGGTTTAGAGCTATAGAAACCTGTAACGAAAACAGTTTGTATGCCCTACTCGAGATTGGTATATCATCATCAACCTGATAATCACTGGCGGCATATCCAGACACTCCATCAGCTCCATATTTGTGCAAGATCGGTTTGATATCCTTGACAGAGATTCTGGCAATCTTAGATATCTGTCTATAGTTCTTGCCTTCTCTAAAAACTCCACCTCCACTAATGATTGACTTCTGAAACACGTACTCAGCAGTATTTTCATATGTTTCCATATGTTTCCATATGTTTCCATGTGTTTTCGACTAACTCATGCAAATGAATAGATAAATGATTTAAGCCAATTTTTTAAGGAAAAGACAAGAAATCTCTGCAGGATATCCCAAATATTAGAACTTCATCCGTGAAGATAATGTTACAGCAATATTTAGCGCACAAGTTGTGTCATCTATCCCGGTGTCTATGGATGGCGAAGCCGGTCAAGGGAGATAAGGCGTATCAACCAAACCCTCTGATTGTCATCGCTGGACAAGAAGTAAATTGGACTGAGATTATCAGATTCATACTGCCACTCTCGGCACAGTAGGAAGCAGAGACTCTTTGATTCAGGAATCTTAATTCCTGGAGCGACGTTCTCAGCTAAATTTGATGATCGTGGAGAGATTCCTTACTACTGTACGCTTCATCCTCAGATAGTAGGTACCATATCGGTATTGCCATTAGACACCAAAAGATCTGAAGATGAGTTGAACAGCAGTATTCCGACAGGGTCGAGCAACTTGACACATCCTGATCAAATGATAACGAAATAGTAATGCCGATTTTCGTCTCCATGGAAATCAGTATCTTGCAGGTCGTGGCTACTATTTAATAGAGTCACTCAACCTTACGACAGTGCGTGCTTTGTCCAAAAAATGACTGCAGCTTCAACCTGGAAGATGGACAGATTTATCCCAGTACTCCAACCTGGGGCTATGTCATCGATGGTAGGCTAAAGATAGGAATAGAGAGCGGATTAGTAGTAAGATTCCACCTATAAGGATTGACCTAGATAGGATGGAGACTCTCGAAAAGCAACATCAGACCACAGTTGATTTTATTATGCGTGAAAATCTTTATTCTCCAGATATCTCTTATAAGATCACAAACGGTACTAAGGATAACAGAGATCATTCGGATTAAACTACTATTTTATTCACACGGGTCATAAGAAAGAAATTCTTTACCATTGTCTCTGTTGGTATTTTTATATTTGAACTCCACCATAACCCAGTTTCACTTGGACTAAAAATACCTTCAGGTAGAATCTGGTAACCTGTTAGATTCTTTTCGCTGAATGCAATCTGCATTCCAGACGTAACTGGACTCAAATCTGAACTGAACCTTTGTTGGTTCGGAGAGACAGGAGTTAGGGCATTCTCACCCATCGTCATTACTGCTGTAGATTGAAGGCAAAACGCTATGGCGCTTAGGATACCCTTTAAGACTTTAATAACAGCTAGATTATACGTGCTGTGATTGGTGTGAAGGTGGGAGAAGAAATGCCATCGAGTAAGAGAGGAAGGCTCGAACTTTTTGAATACATAAAGAACAATGGCATAGCGTTTGAACATGTAAGACTATTCTCGGGTGTTGAAACCGATTATTACTATGACATAAGAAGAGTGTCACTTCACCCATATGGGCTCAGTCTGATCGTAGATCAGTTATTAGAGGAAGTTAAAAAGTTTCATGCAAAGTCAGTAGGTGGAATGGCTAGTGCAGCTATCCCTCTTTCAACGGCGATTATGTTGAAAGACTCGAACTTTGGTATGTATAAAAACTCCTTGACTTCATTCTTTGTCAGGGAAATGCGTAAGGATCATGGGTTGATGAAACAGATCGAAGGAATGATTATAGATCCTGTCGTCGTTGTGGACGACGTATTAACGTCCGGTAAAAGTATTCAGAAGGCAATGGATGCAGTTGAGGAACATGGATATAATGTTGCCGGTGTTGTGTGTATACTAGACCGAGAGGAGAAGGGGATCGAAAACGTGCTTAAGCAGAACGGAGTCAAGTATACTCCATTGTTTAAGCATTCGGATTTTAAGCCTTTCATCGACCAGAGGTTGAATGAAAGGGCATATCAAGCATAAATAGACGAGTTGGATGCCTACGGGATTAATCCCATTGAGGTTGTGTCCGGGTGATATGCATCGGATTGAGGCCTGAATGTGGCTGCCACAGGTTCAACATTTTCTGAATCAAACAGATCTGTCTCCTAGAGCTATATCGACTCGGGCAAGCATACCCCTAGATTATGTCGATGATTATAGAGCCTCGTGAATCCGATGCTAAATGATACTGGTTAATCAGACCCTTAAATTGAGAGGAGCTCCTGTACAGAATACATGAAGTATCTGACAAGACAAACTCAAACAAGGCCAATCAAATAGTCCATTTAAACTAGAGACCTCAGACTTTGTACATCTAATAACCACGTTTGTGATATTTTATTCCTTCTAGTTTTATCAACCTTTCTAAACTCTAGAGACGCTTCTAATGTCCGTAAATATGCGGATCATATTTATTGTTTAAAAACTCTAACATTTGCCATGCCAGAAGTTGTAAAGAATATAATGACTCGAGAAGTTATTACTATCGAAAACGATAGGAATATTGTGGACGCTGCGAAATTGATGACAAGTAACCAAATAAGTTCATTAATTGTCGAAAAGAATCACGATGCGGTTGGAATTATTTCCGAAAGGGATTTTGTTCGAAAGGTTTGTTCCAAAGATCTCCGCTCCTCCGAGGTTTTGGTATCCGAGATAATGTCAAACATATCCACAACGGCTGAACCTGATACCCCATTGGAAGTGGCTGTCCAGAGAATGATTAATCATAGGATAAGAAGACTGCCAGTCCTAGAAAAAGGGAAAGTTGTCGGTATTGTGACCGTAACAGATTTGGCCAGAGAATTGCGAAAAGTCGTCCTACAGGAAGGAGTATTATACGAACTTTTGAATTCGCAGTAAAAACCATTACAACGAAGTAAATAATATCCCTGGTTTGTTCTGACTGTAACTCCTAAATGTGTCAAGGCTTCATATTTGACAGTTCTGCCCCTGTGAAACTCCAATCATTATTGCATTTGTTTACGAAAAGATCGATGCATTTAACTTCAAACTTTCAGACTATTGTGTACTATTTTCAGGTTTTAGTAAGTGCTAGCTAGCTATGTGCCTAGCGGAACAACAATTAGTAAATGCCTCAACATCATTCTAGAGGTCTATAAACCTACGACCAAGCGCTTCCTGATCAATCACTCCGTCATAGAGGTCTATAAACCCACGCGTTCAGTTAACGATAGAGCTAAAGTTGGCACGAAGGAAAGAAGCACCTCTTCAAAGTATGCCTACTACGTAAACGCTTTGTCTGGTTTTTTGTGAATGAAAAATGATTTTAACTTATGTGTACGCATCACACACCGAATAAATTGACATCTATGACTAGCTGAACCAAGCACACAATATCTATTCGGTAGATAGCTAAAGTAATAGTAAATAATGGGGTTAGAACTGTTAGGCATTAGATGATGTGGACTGAAAAATATCGACCTAGTAGGTTTGATGAGCTAGTGGGGAATCCTGAAGCACGTTCACAAATCATAAAATGGCTAAGTACTTGGGTCAATGGAAAAAGACCGTTACTTATCATAGGTCCTCCGGGTGTTGGCAAGACATCATTTGTCCACATGCTATCAACTGAATACGATTACGATTTAATAGAAATGAATGCTAGCGATTCAAGAACTAGAGATATGTTGGAATCCAGGATTCTTCCAGTATTCATTAATACTAGCCTTTATGGTAAACGAATCCTTTTGTTTCTTGACGAGGTAGATGGAATTTACCGCAGGCAAGACACTGGGGGAATCGAATTCCTAACTAGGATCCTAAAGGAACCCACAATACCAATAGTATTGACATCCAATTCCAGAAATCAACGGATTAAGGAGCTAACCAAAAATTGCAGAGTAATAGAATTTCATTCAATTCCTTTAGATTTGTCTGAAAAGCTTTTGAACCAGATATTGTCCAAAGAAGGCTTAGACTTTCCTAAATCTGAAAAAGACTTAATCTTGAAGAGAAGTCATGGAGATATACGTTCTCTACTTAACCTTGCACAATCAGCAAAAGCTCAATATATGACAAACAAAATGGACATTTCTGAAATAGATATAGGGCCAGCTGTTAATGCATTCTTTGCTGAAACCACTCTAGAAAATGCGAAGAATATCCTTGCTAGATCAGATTCCCACTACGTAGACCCGAGGTTCGGGTTATCTCCTGAAGACAGGAGAAGGGATATTCTATATGCCTTATTTACAAGTATTATTTCGTCTCGCACACTAGATATAAATACAAGAGCCCGTCTTCTTGAAATTTTGTCTTCGATTGACATCTGGATAGGTAGGGTATTTCAGAACCGAAATTGGAGATTGTTAAGATATCTTGATGAGATGCTTGTAAACAGAATATACAGCATATCCAGAAACAGGGGGATAAATTATTCTCAATATAGTTTCCTATGGCCTACTATTATACGGGTAATTTCAAGAAGCCAAGGTCTTAAACCACTATTTCCAATCCTTTCAGTTGAGACTCATTCGGGGAATAGTGCATGTGGGTCTTTGACCCTACCTTACTTTATTTCTATCTTGTCAAAGGATGGAAATCTTGAACACATCCTTACAAGGCTTGGCCTAGACCAAAAACAAGTGTCGGTAATAGCAAAGGAAATGGACGCAATTCAGATGAGTATGTCTAGGACGCGCATTCGATTGTATGGTCAGCGCTGAGTGAATAACAATGCTCTTTGCCAAACATAGACTACTGTTGTGCCTATAAGACCGTTCATAGACTGCTAATTGACAATTTAATTGCTCATTAATGAGGTACCTTTTTCCTCTTTTCACTTATACTTCCAGTGGCAAAACATGAAGTATTACATCTATGAATTGGGATCGAAACGAAGTCGAAGGAAATTCTCCACTTTCCCAATATTATATCCTGTCTTAGATGATATAAGCATGAAATGGCAAGTTAAAGGATCAAACACTTTTGATTTTGTAAGTGCCCTGACAAAAGAATCATAGTCTTCAATCTGATCGGCCTTATTAAACAAATAAAGGATCCTGGTTAGTGGGATCATAAGGTCATTCATCACCTTTGTTGAACTTTGTATCTTCTTGTCAATTACATTTAGTGGATCACTTCCGTCAATAACTAAGAGAGTCAAGTCAGAGTATGTCATCTCATTCAATGTAGATCTAAATGCATCTATCATATAGGGCGGGAGTTTGTTAATGAAACCAATGGTGTCACTAATAAGGAGCTTCAATTTTCTGTTGACTTTAAACGATCGAGTATATGTAGACAGAGTAGTGAACATTCCTTCCCCTGTCCGCTTTGTCTCTCCGGTTAGTCTATTGAATAGTGTCGTTTTTCCGGCAGAAGTGTAACCTGCGATCGAAACGGTTGGAAGTCCTGATTTTGCCCGTTGTATTCTGTGCATTTCTCTCTTCATTTTCTCTTTTTCCAGCTTCTTCTTCAAAAATGAAATTCTTCTCCTAAGATCAAGAGAATATACATCAGCGTCATATTTACCTAGACCAAAAAATCCTGGCTGCTCACCTAATTTAGCAAGCCTGACTTTATCTTTTATTCTAACTGTTTCATATCTTAGCTCGGCTAATTTAACCTGAATCGTCGATTCATTTGTGATTGCCCTTTTCTCAAATATGTCCAGAATTAACCTCTCACGATCTAATACTTCTATCTTGCATAGGCTGGCGATATTATACTGCTGTGACGGTTTCAAGACTTCGTCAAATATAATAATATCTGGATTGGAGATTCTAACCATCTCTTGTACTTCAAGAGCCTTTCCATGACCAATTCCAAATCTTGATCTCGTTATATTCTTTTGGGTAACTATTTTCCAAACCTTGTACCCCGCCGCGTCAGCAAGTGCAGTCGCCTCTTCGATAGATCCTGTTTCCGGGTAGGTAATAAGAATTGCCGATTGGGGGCTATTCATTTTAGTCTCCTTCTTTTCTGCTTGATAAAATAAGAATTATCAAAAGTCATAACATCCTGGTGAGATTGTACCTTCAATTCAGAGGATGGATTAGTGATTTATAAATGTAAGCGGAAAATAATCCCTCGAATAGGATAACTTTGTTTGAACTCCCTGTCCGTTCTAGACAACTCCTAATTTTGTATATTTTAAATTTTGATGGTTAGATATACTTTAGTCTAATAGCATATACTTTCGTACAGTATGAGTGTACTTTTGTACAGGTCCACTATAACCCTACGAAAGCACGCACACTGGATATTTATATATCGCATAAATATCCAGTCTCATTATCAGCAACGAGGAGAACCAGTTTGGTATTGCATGAATGTCTTGTGACTTCTTTTGATTCTTAAACAGTACGACATGTTACTAGCAAAATATGTTATGAACTATGTTGAGCAGCATTCCAATAATCAGGAAATGGGCTCACATTTAATAACAAATGCCCCAACGGTCATTGTCAATCGTACATTGCAACTCTTACTGGAGTTCACCATTATTTCAATACGAAAATCATACCTATCCTATTCAGACACCTGAATTTTACACACCTACCCAAACTAACTAAATATGATGTTCCGCATGTTGTTATGATTGGTATCAAGTCAAATCGCCGGAACTGTCGACGTTCATTTATCCATATAATGAATATCTATCTTTCAAAATTTGTCTCAATTTTCGGGATAGTTTTTCGCTGACATTCCTTTGCTGATCATTCTTCATGATGGGGCTAATATTTGAAAACGTGAATGGACCATATGCATAACTTCCTTTTTGAGACGGTATTACTGGTTCAATTGAATTTAATATATTGACCAAATTGGTCCTTGGCTGTTTGATTGGCTTCGCAGTATCTGTCTCCTCGTCGACTGTTCTCAGCAGCATGCTTAATATTGAATCTGGGTCAATCTTTCTGTAGCCAAATGGAGCAGATTCAATCTGTTTATGAACCCGGGTAACGTCTGCATCAACTTTGGTTCCAATTATTATAGGGACAGGTTTATAAATTGAATCAACCTTAATTTGCCATACTTCATCGAAATTTGAAATTGTTGCATCAAAGAAACCGTCACCATGGTACGAAGGACTAATCAAAAACTTCCAATTTTTAGGATTAGTGCAGTATTTGTCAAATAGGTATTTTCCCAAATTTCTGTCTTGGAGTATCTCCATCTATGACACTTCGCCTTGAAAGCAATATATGAATTTTACCACCTATTCAACGGTCCTATTAACTTTGCGATGGAGCTATAGCTACTAACACTCTCATATTCTATGAGCCTATTTGAACTTATTTGAACTCCCCAAAATTATTTGTATTATACTCAACAGGAAAATGTCGTTCGCTTTACCACAGGCTATTCGTTTATGTATCTGTGACTTGACGCCTATTCCGTATTCGAAGTATGTATGCGACGGCAACTAGAGCCAGTAGTATCCCTAACATGGCAAAAAAAGTTGCCTCATTCCGTACAGTACCTGGCGGCAATATATTCAAAGTACTTGCCTTAACAAATAAACAAGACGCTACCAGCCCAGTCAAACAGAAAGCTGACAATTGATTAATTTAGACTAGTCACTATTTAAACTCTGGCCGGTTATCGTATTTTGACCCGCCAATACTGGTTATACATTTATTACTTAATCACCTTCACAGGCAGGGGATGCTAATGATGAAAAGGAAGAGCCGTCTGAGATAAGCCTCTGTGATGTTGATTATGAGTCCTGAAGCATCCATCCACTCCTAATCAATGAGCTTCGAAATTCTGGACGCTCAATACTTAAAAGACATGGCATGGGACTTCCACTTTCAACGCTTGAGGCTTTAAGGGTATCAACAAAATATGGTCTGCCTAAGTTGGCGCAATTTTTTCCTTTAAGTTTGATAAGGCAGAGCTTTCGGAAGGAACAAACCGTCCTTACTCGCCAGGATTGAAGACATAAAGTTAGCCAATTGAATAATTAGGTTGACCTATGCCCAAGTGGATTCAACGACATAGCATAGCCAGATGTTATGGACCATCTATTCGAAATGGGTACAAATCATTTGCCCTTGCTTATAGTTGTGAACTAACGTGATCCTGTAGCGACATACCAATCAATGGTAAGTTGTTAAATTAGGCGAATCGACTCGTCCGATCATTTCATAATACGAAAAACACCAGCGTGAAATATCTGTAGGGATTCGCAGAAATAGAGATGGTTTGAGGATGTTAAAAATGCATAGATTATAACAGGCGCTTCTTGTAGTCCTATGGAAAGAAACGAAGTTAGATAATATTTCATTACATGCTTGAGACGAATGGAGTTATATATGTTGATGTGGCGGAACCCAAGTATTAGACCAACGGATCACAGTTACCTGAAAAACTGGATCACAGTTACCATGCTCCCATGGAAGGGGATGGGATCCCGTCAGATTCAGACGGTGAGGAGGAAGATAATTAGACTCGGAAGATAATTACTTTTTAGCTATGGTTCATATCATGTGCTAGAAGGTTCCAATGACAACAATGTTAGAGACGTTTCTGATGAGGAGATTGTGTAAAGCCGGAAGTCTAAGAAGCACCAAGTTAATTTCAGAAAGATGATGAAGGAGGAAGGGGCGAGGATGACGATGATGGTCTGGATGCGACAAGTCCAGCGGATAATAAGGTGTGGATGAAGATAATCGATTAAGAACGACTATCGCTGCAGGTGTACGATCACGACTTTAGATATTCGACAATACTCTATATACCTAGAGGAAAAAGCGAAATTCGCTTCAATACTTATTTATAGCTACATATAGAAGGTAACCCGAATGAGGCTTGGATGTCTTTTTTCTGGAGGAAAGGACAGTACTTATGCGATCTATGAAAGCATAAGGCAGGGACACGAAATCAGTTGCTTATTGACGTTATTTCCGCCAAGCAACGAAAGCCTACTTTTTCATTTTCCGAATATCTGTATCACTCCTTTGGTGGCAAACGCAATGAGACTTCCACACCTAGCATTGTCAGTTAGGGGTACCGATTTCCAATGTGAGCTAGAAGCGATTGAAGGTCTGGTCAATCACGCGAGGTCTCGATATCATATAGATGGAATTGTGCACGGCGGTATTTCAAGTAGATTTCAAGATTCCAATTTCAGCAACTGTTGTTCTAAGTATGGTCTTCGTGTTGTTAGTCCACTATGGGGTAAACCTGCAATCAAGTTCATGAGAGAACTAATTTCGAATGGCTTTAAAACTCTTATAACAAGTGTTTCGACTATGGGTCTGGATCGAAACTGGTTGGGGAAAATAATAGACAAGGAGGAATTGGAACGATTAATTGAATTGAGTGATCGTAATCACTTTAATTTGAATTTTGAAGGAGGAGAAGCAGAAACGTTAGTCTTGGATAGTCCTATTCACCATGAAATAGTTAATGTTATGGAATCTGAAATTCAATGGGATGGTCAGCGTGGCATTTTTAAGATAACTAGCGTAGGGCTAAAATCAAAATAAGGAAAGAATATGCTCGACAGTCTTCGAACAAACCTGAGAAGCGCACTTAAGAAAATTGTTGGCGCTTCTGACATCAATCGTGAACTAATAGAATCACTTTGCAAAGACGTCCAAAGGGCATTGTTGCAGTCTGATGTTAACGTAAAACTCGTGCTTACTGTCACGCAGAATATTAAACAGCGCTGCCTTAGTGAGCAGCCGCCTAAGGGGCTTTCTCGCAAAGATCATATCATAATAATACTTTACAGCGAATTAGCTAGGCTCCTTGGCTATGTGGGTGAAGAGATAAAAACCATAGACAAATCGGCTCAGCCTGAGGGAGAAGTATTCTCATTCAAACCGGGGAAACTCAACGTTGTACTAATGTTAGGGATTCAAGGAAGTGGCAAGACCACAGTTTCCGCAAAATTAGCTAGGTGGTTCACCAAGCATGGGCACAAAGTTGGTGTAGTAGGCGCGGACACATTTCGGCCCGGGGCCCTGACCCAATTAAGGATGAACTGTAGTAAGGTCAACGTAGAAGTATACGGCAAGGAAGGCGAGGATGATGCCGTGAAGATTGTTGGGGATGGGATCGATTATTTCAGAAAACAGAACATTGACATTGTGATTGTTGATACTGCAGGGAGACATAAGGAGGAATCCGGTCTTTTGGCCGAGATGACAGGTATGTACGAAGTCTCTAACCCGGAGCTCGTATTGTTGGTGATCGATGGTACTATAGGCCAACAAGCCTTTAACCAGGCCAAGGCTTTTCACAGTGCAGCTCCGATCGGGGGCATAGCTATTACGAAACTTGATGGAACAGCAAAAGGCGGAGGGGTTCTCGCTGCAGTAGTAGCTACAGGAGCCAGAGTAATGTTCATAGGGACAGGGGAAAGAATTGATGATTTAGAGCAGTTCTCTCCGACACGATTTGTTGGGCGTCTGCTCGGGATGGGTGATATAAAGGCATTGCTTGAGATGGCCAAAGGATTAGAGCTTAAGGCAGATGAAGATCAGGCAAAAAGGGTTCTAAGTGGGAAAATGACTATAGAGGACTTTTATGCGCAAATGGAAAATGTCGGAAAGATGGGTCTTCGGAACATCATTGATAACCTACCTGGATTATCTGGAATGGTAAAGGAAGACCAGCTAGACGCAATCCAAGGCAAATTGGATAAATGGAGGGTTATTATTCAGTCAATGACAACCGCTGAACGCTCGGATCCAGATATCGTGAATGATTCTAGGAGGAAGCGTATCGCCAGAGGATCAGGATTGACTGAACATGATATTAAGGATCTTATTAAGCAGTACAGTAATTCTAAAGCGGTTATGAAGCAAGCAAAAGGAAGGCAGATGCAGGGAATGCTCCGACGATTCGGGATAGGATAGTAAGTACCTGGGATTTAACTTCATACTTGGATTTGAAAAATTACATATCCTTATGTAAAGAATGCAGGAGTAGACAAGGATTCGTCGACAGGAGGAATCTAGAAGAACCAAACGAATGCTTTATTTGTAACAATCTGATGAGCAAGTTAGAGACCATTAATAGTGCGCTAGTTAGCAGGATGAGTGACGGATATGAATTTAGAACGTTTCAGATCGGAGTCTCGCTCCCTTCCTCTTACATTGAAAGAGAAGACAATATTAGGTCAAGACTGAAGGTTAAGGGAAGAAATAGTATCAAAAACCAACTTTTATCAAATCTTAGAGAAATGTTCAAGCGTGCTCTAATGAAGGAAACTGATTACATATCCCCGGATCTCAGAATAGACCTGGTAATCAATGAAAAGAATGAGTTTTTTTTTAATATTATTCCCACACCTATTGTACTCGCATGTAAATACCTTAAAAAAAGGCGCGGAATAGCCCAAAAACACAAAGGCCTATCCATTGCCAAAGATCAACCTTTGGAAGATGATTCTCAATGCGACAATTCCTTCAGCTTGGAAGAAGTGGTATCTGAATATCTTAAACAATTAACCTCAGGGGTAAAAGTAAAATTTTCATGGATTGGTGGCGAAGATAGAGAAAGTCTTGTACTTGGTAAAGGTAGGCCGTTTTTTGCAGAGATAATAAAACCGAAGCGGCGAATCATACCTGAACACAGTATCAGCTTGAAGGAGAAAGGGATCGAACTTTTTGTGTTAAGCGTCTCCAAGAATCTACCGCAATATCCCGTGAAATTTGATACTTTGACAAGAGTTTCAATTGTTACGGAAAGATTGGTAAGTAATAAGGACCTTGAATGCTTACCTTCACTTAGTGGGCGCACGATCTGGTTCAAAAACAAGAAGAGGATCATCCGAAGGGAGATGCACAGTGTTAAGGTAGACAAGATCGATGGGAAGAATTTTGAGCTCGAAATCATCGCAGAAGGTGGGTTACATATTAAACAGTTCGTGGGTGGAAAGGAGTATTGCGAACCGAATATTTCAACCGTACTAGGGCTCAAGTGCGAGTGTTTAAATTTTGATATTATAGATGTATGGCTACGAGACCAACAAGCCTTAAAAGCTTTTCAACGACCTTCAAATAGCTAATATGATTGGGGTCTCACGTCGATGTGTATACGACTGTTTATCCATTTCATTGGGAACCCGTATTAACGCAAGGCAATTACGATTCAGAAACAATAAATGTTTGGCGATCTAAATGTCCTAGTCACCAAGGTAGAACATATTGCGAGGACTTGAACCTTCATACCTCTACTATAAATTTATCTGCTTCCAGTACTATCAATCACGCCGAAATGTTCTAAATTCATTTCCGTCACGATCGAGTTTTTGTGTTATCCTTTTTACTAAATTCAGTAAATCCACATTTTCCGCAGCTAAGTCTATCCTTATGTTCAGCCATAAATACCCCTTTTCCACATCTAGGGCAATCTCTCTTGGACCTGGTTACCTTATCGCCGTCAATCTTGTAAAATTTGTATACAGATCCTGTATTGGTTTTCGCCAACTAACCCTTCGCCTCTGAAGCTTGTCTCGCCTTCAGTTTAGCAGCCTTTTCCTCATCGATCAGCTTCTTTCTTTCTTCTTTGGACAGATTTCTCAATAGTCTATATCGAGGCACTTTTTTGATTTCTCCCTCTGTGCTAAATGCATAAAACGTTCCAATTAAATCCCTTTTGCCTCTCTCACTTTCCATATTCATAGGAATAACGCAATTCTTGCTCAGCCCAAATTTTTTGGCAACCATTTCTGATGCCTCGGTTCTCCTTAATTTGCCTGCCTGTTCCTTGAAAAGGACCGTGATCTCCCTTCTGTTCAGCAATATATTCGTCCTATCTGCCAGAGCAACGACTTCTTGCGACAATAGCCTTCTCTCCTCATGATTGTCTATAAATATTTTTGCCAATAGAATCGGCGAGTAAATGCTTACTCTATTTTCAATCACTGTGCCTAGATCTCTTAAGTTAAGTGTATTCAACGGGTTCTCTGCATTCCCAAGCGATGGAACCTTTATCCTTAAGTCATTTAACCGACAAGTTGGATATATACTGAGCGGCTACAGCGCCGTTGCTTACAAATGCCCAGCTGCCCCTGTCTCCGATAATCCTTCAGTCTTGTCAGTAGTTGACCCAAAGACATGGACAATGGATGATGTCCTCCAATCTGTCATTCCAATCTGTTAACGTGATTAAATTGTGTCAAAATACCTTGAAAAAGTTCTTCGCTGCTGCTAAAGGTTAACATGGATCTAACGATAGAGCAGGAGGTTGTTAAGTGAACAGGGCCGGTAGTATTGTGTAAAGACTTTAATACGAAATTTTGAGTTAATAGGAAATGGGTCCGTCGCCTAGTCAGGAGAGGGTGCTGATACAACAAGCACACGCCTCCGAAGCCAGTTGTTGTGGGATCGAAGCCCACCGGACCCGAGAACCATACAGGCTCATATACGTTGTCCGGTATGGCCTACCTAGCCGCAATCCCCCCTTTGCCACAGTCAAAAAAGGGTTACAACAGTCCCTAATGATTATGGTAGATAGTTAGTCTACAAGTCTAGATCCTTGGAAGAGAGAACTACCAAAGGGGTAACTTGATTGTAGTATTATGAGATCCATGCTATCAGATCCATTTATGTATTGAATCGCTCTTTCAATGAAGCTTTTTTCAAGTGAGAAATGTATATGATGTTCCACGTTAAGAAATCTACATGTTACCATATTCTACTATTTGTTGAACTGTTTTGCTCCTTTCTTTCGATACGACTAGGATGTCGCTAGATATATAGCTCTATCATTAACTGAACAGCTACCACACGGCATTTTAAATAATATTGATTTAATATTGATTTAATATTGATATTAAACTTCAAATTGTACCAATATCTAGAAATTATTATATTTTTTGATTTCAAAACTGTTATATTGTAATTGTGTTTATTTTAAACTGTGTATGTAAAGTTAGATCAATTAGAAATAATGGGTACTCATTTGGAGGAAGTGAAGGTAGGCGATATACTGTCTTTTGAAGCGCTGATCAGGAACCCCCTAGATTGGGATCATTTCTTCGAGCGGATTGAAATGTTGAAATTTCACCGAAATACACCGTTCACAGTAGTCACACGGGAGGGCGATAGGATCCAAGGAATTGGAGAAATCATTTCTGCAGAGAAGTGGAGAAATGGTATCCACTTCGGGTTCAAGATAAAGGTAAAGGTTAAAAAACAAAAGTCGTTGAGCGATAAGAGAACGCATGAAAGGCTAGCTAACCGAACCGTCATGGCTGAACTGAATCCTTTACCATTCTGAAGCCCTTAAGGAACATGTAATCCCAAATCTCAAGTTTTTTGTAGGTATATAGCATGGACGATCGCGTCTCATCGACCCCTTTTGGCTAGTTACAGACAAGGATTAGGCAGGCGTTGGACGTAGTAGGCAATCCGAGTATGTATGCACTAAAGAATGCTTTTGCTCTTAGTCCGAAGAATGTTTAAATAAACAAATCTGTTTCATACTCAAATCATTTTGCGGCAGATTACCTCCTTTGCAGTTGATATTGACGGGACTATCACTGAGAATGGTGGAGGTATGCTTCACCTCCCAGCCGTCCTTGAGCTCCGGATTCTCGAAAGAATGGGTTTTAAAGTAATCTTTGTTACAGGGAGATCATCATTTGAAGCTTATACTTTGGCAGTCTTTGCAGGAACAACGAAGGTTGCCGTTTCCGAGAATGGTGGAGTAATCACCACGAGTCCAGAGGAACATTTGGTCTTGGGAGATAAGAAAATTTGTATGGAGGGTTATAATGTACTGAAGGATCATATGGAAGGTGTCAAGAATAAGCCAGTTTTTGGGCGAATGTCAGAGGTTGTGTTATGCAGAAATTTTGACATTGATCGTGCTCAACAGATTCTCGATGAGCATAAACTTCCCTTGTATCTTAGTGATAGTAAATATGCCTACCATATTAACCAGATTGGGGTAAACAAATCTGCAGGGCATTCTGCAGCATTAAGAATCCTAGGGCTTGAAGCGAAGGATAGTGTAGCAATTGGAGACAGCGAAACTGATATCCCCCTTTTCAGATCGTGTGGTTATAGCATCTGCTTAGGAAATGCTGAAGAAAGCGTGAAACGGAATGCAACCCAAATCATGTCGGCTAAGCACGGTGAAGGATTAGTACAAGCGATTCAGCTTCTATCTCAAAATTTTTTTGAAATAAAGTCATGAGCTTAAGAAATCTCAGAAAGGAAGCGATACTATTTGTAGATAAATTATTGCTAGATAGAAAAATTGATGGCCTAAATTATACACTTACTGAGCCTCAAAACACTGAATTTGGAGAGCTTACCAGCAATATCGCATTTCAGCTTGCTCAACGATTTCATAGTAACCCGTATCTCGTAGCAAAGGATTTAGTAGATTCTCTTTTAATCCAACTAAATAATCAAAGATCAGAAGGGTCATTGTTGAAGACAATTGAGGCGCATCCTTCCGGACATATAAATTTCAGGGCAGATTGGGATGCGTATCCGAAAGCAGTAATCGGTGGGATCTTGGATGAAAGTTACGGAAAATTTGACTTCGGAAGAGGGAGAAGGGTCATTATTGAGCATACGAGTGTAAACCCTAACAAACCATTACATGTAGGACATTTGAGAAACATGATTATTGGAGATGTTCTGTTCAGGATCCTTTCAGCTGTTAATTATGATACAAGTGTGTTCTACTATGTAGACGATTCAGGTCTTCAGGTAGCCGACATAGTTGTTGGATTCGTCTATGCGGGATTTCCGATTGATCCACCCGATCGTACTACAAAATTCGACCAATATTGTGGGAATGAAGTTTATGTGAAAATCAATGATTTGTACGTCAAGAACCCAGATCTCCAACAGAAGCGGAAATCAGTCTTAAAAAGCATTGAAGAAGGTAACTCTGATCTATCAAGGTTCGCGAAGGATATCAGCCTAAGGGTATTGAAGGATCAACTGAAGACATGCTGGAATCTAAGAGTAAGGTACGACCTACTAAATTTCGAATCAGATATTGTGGCTTCCAAGCTGTGGGAGAAGATGTTCGAGCTCTTGAAAAATAAAGGCAGAGCAGCCTACGAAACTGAAGGAAAAAATAAAGGTTGCTGGGTGATCAGAGGTTCTGACGGCGACGAAGATAAGGTATTGATCAGAAGCGACGGTACCCTGACGTATATGGCTAAGGATATGCCATACGCAGCATGGAAGCTGGGCCTCTTTTCAGATCCTTTCCTTTATTACGCATTTTCACAGCAGTGGGATACTTCAATTCTCTGGGCAGATACTCTTGATACGTCGGTCGGTTCTCCCCCAAAACAGCAGTTTGGGGGTGCAGAGATCGTAATTAACTTAATAGACTCCAGACAATCGAGGTTGCAAACCATCATTTCTAGTACTCTTTCAGCCATAGCCAAGTATGACGTAGTGCGTTATATGCATCTGAGCTACGAACCAGTTTCCCTCAGTTCTCGGACCGCGAAATCATTAGGTATCGACATTGGGAATACGTCTACTCATATGTCAGGAAGGAAAGGAATTTACGTTGGCGCCGACCAAGTTATGGAAATACTCTACAAGAAGGCAAAGGAAGAAGTTCGGAGTAGGCATCCAAATATGACTGACTCAGAACTATCTAGTATTTCTGAAAGTCTAGGCAGGGCTGCAATCAGGTATAACTTGATTAAACAGGATTTGGAACGGCCTATAGTGTTCGATCTAGAGGAATCATTGAGCTTGGATGGTGACAGTGGGCCATATTTACAATATGCATTCGCGAGATCTCAAAGGTTGCTCGAGAAGGGAGAATTATTGCACCAAAGTATCAGCTTTGCTAATCTCTTACATGATAAGGAGTTGAATTTGATTCGAGAATTGTCAAAAATGGACCTAATTATCGAGCAATGTTCATCGCAGATGAATCCAAAGCTCATAGCAAGGTATGCCCATAAACTCGCCGTAGCGTTTAATCTATTTTATGAGCAGGTTCCTATTCTGAAAGAGGCTAATAAATTTCTAGTTTCTGCTAGGCTTCTGTTAGTAAAGGCCTTCAACATCGTAATGAGACTTGCGTTAAACTGTCTCGGGATTGACCCATTGAATAGGATGTGATAACGGAACTCTATATGTTCCATTCATGCAAAACATATTAGAATATGGCAGAAAGCGATCGCGGACATAGTTCAATGTAAACATTAAAAAAGTTAAGGTCAATATATATTATAGTTCATTTTCCTTTTTTGCATCTGCTGAAAAGGACATTGTTCTTTAAGTGATGTTTCCTCATGTAAGCGTCACCCAGGCTTCCAGCAGCAGTCTGGAATGACTTTAAAGTGTCACCGTACGCGTGTGTGGACAATGCGGTTACTTGGTATTTATTGAGTATATATTATAGTCTCTTTAATGCCCGATCATGCATCAAGCAATCTAAATGAATTTTTTCATACATGTGCAGGAGTCGCTGTAGCAATAGGTAAATACATCAAAAATCCTCTTGACATCCAGAAGATTATATTAATTGTAATGTTTTCTGCCCTCTCGTCGGCAAAATCTATAGTTGCTAACCACCTAACGCAAATGCCGCAGATTGTTTTTGAGAGGAATAACCTCTCAGAAATGCTTCGACCGTAAGAGTCGTGTTATACAGCTCGTCTGGTTCAGTATGTAGGGTAAATGCAGATTTCCCATTACTATTGGTTATGCCACTGAAAAAATATGTAGAAATACCACTTCCATTTGCTATCCAACCATTGATGTTGACTCCTGCAAGCTCAGAAGATGTTCCCGAGTCTAACGCAGAAAAATTAAGGTTTATGGTTGTATCATCGGATTCTTGAGCTGAAACGCGGAGAACAAATTCTTTCAATTCTAATGTGCGTGCAGTTTCACTTAGAACATTCTGGGTAAGATTGAGGATGACCTTATTCATTGCTACTGATGTGAGTGCACTTACTGTAATAGGATCAGTAGTGCTTACAGTTCCATTGATCCTAGTTTCAGTTGTATTTTCAAATGTAGAAACTGTTAGATTTGAGTGGCTAACATTTTGTGGCAATGTTTCCACCTGCTCTTGCGAATAAACATCTGTATAAAATAGTGCTATAGGACAGATGAGGAGTATGATTAGCGTTATTAAACTGCTGCGCATCAACTAAATGTTCTATAGGCTACTCCAATCTGTTATAAAAATACTGGCAATCTATGCAGACATGTTTGGCCCGGTAGCAGTTATCTTATCAACAGAGAGTCCGTAGGTTAATGGTTCAGCAGAATACAAATCCACAACCCTTTTATTATCTTTAACCGCACCAGCGCGAGTCTACTTAATTTTTTATTGATTCGAAGCTATGGTATATCTTATTTCATGAGCCTATGACCGAATTTGAAGGGTATCTGGTTCGCCCGAACTCGTGTAATTTTTGTCTAGCTTGCTTGACCTTCCGAATTTGAACCTAGCTTGCTCAAAATATCCATCATACAATTCCAATGTATTTACTACCACAAACAATAACCCGTCAAATAGATCTTGTTTCTACATGACAAGAAATTCAAACCTAGTCCGTCATCTACTACGAATAAAGCTTCTCGATCCAATTTCAATATTCCTATTTTTGCAGTCGAGGCAACTATCTAGTGACACTTGAAATAAATACAATAGAATATCATAAAGATGAACGTATTTGAGCATAGCATTTAGACAGATCGTCATCATAGCCTATATGACAGGAATATTATGGCTAAGGAGAAACCCGCTGTCGATGTTGTTTTCAGCATTAAGTCCTTTCTCAATTTTATTTGTCCTTTTTGTAGTCAGCAATGGTGAGTACACAGATCTAGCAATCGCTGGTAGTCTTGTCATGGCAACTGTCGGCTATGGCTTGGCACTTGGACAAGACATCTCATTCTACAAAACTGAATACAAGATTCAAGATGTTTTCGTTGCGTCACCGGTGTCATCTCTCACATATATGACAGGTCTCGCATTATCCGAACTATTATTTGGTCTCCCTGCTCTGATAGCGCTTACTGCCTTAGCAGTATTGTTCGGAGACACTCTATCGACGCTACCGCTGCTGCTTTGTAGTATACTCTTGACTTGGGGTGCAATGTCTGCAATGGGTTTTTTCTTATCTTCTCACATGCTACATACGCGAAATGCAACTCAGATCATTTCTTTTGTAAACGTCATACTTGCTGTGATTCCCCCGGTCTACTATTCTATCGAACGGCTTCCTTTGAATCTCCAGTACCTAGCTTACACAGTCCCGACAACTCACGCATCTTTGATGATACAGGATAGCATGGGGCTTGCCACACCAGAAACTTGGTCAATATATTTGGGGCTCGCAGTTCAGTCTGCGTATTTGGTATGCTTCTTAGCTTTAGCTAAGGCGCGTGCGGTTTGGAGGGATTTGTAGCTTTTTGGCTTTGTGTTCACTCCTAACACTTTTTCGCTCCCAAGATATTGATCGCACTGACATGGATGTTAGCACAGGTATGGATGTTAGGATAGACATGTAGTCGTCACAGATCCAAGTTGTTATCTAGGCATACCAGTTCTTTAAGATCATTGTACAAATTTAGAAATTCAGTACCTTTGATGGTCACTGTAATTTCTAAAAAGTGTGGGTTGAACGAGATAAGGTCGTTATGCACTAATTCATCTAAACAATTCGGAATTTGTGAACTGTACTTATCAAGCATTTTCTCTATCTTCTGAATCTTCAATCTTCCAGTTCTGTCCGAAAAGGAGAGTATATCCGCAACCAAATCTAGACCAGTGTACATGAGTTACGATACTCAAATCACACCGTAAATAAAAGGGGCACCCAGACAAATAAGGTAAAAATGTGACTCACAATTCCCTAACCAGCCTTTTCTGTTACATCGATCAGGCTTACGATAAGGGAAGAATACAATTTTACCCGGAACAATGCAATAAATTAGTTGAATAGTTCTGTCTATCAAACATAAGAATCGTAGTATTCAATCAGTACCCTGACCTCTTTCGTTCTCGATTTATGTAATTCTTATTCATATACACCTCCAACACCTTTTGTGGAGTCATCTCCAGCTCCAGAGCGACTTGGATTACAAAATGCAGTATATCGATCAATTCGGTTTGAGCTATCTCGATTTGAAAACCAGAAGGTCTTTTCCACCATTTCCAGCTAGTTTGGTCCTGTAGCTCGACGGCCTCGTGTATGATTGCCGTCATTAGAGCCGAAACCCTCTCCTCAGTCTTTTTTGGGTACCTCTCTACTCCCAAATATTCCACTAACTTCTTTTGTTCATCAAAGATTTTCTCTAACATGTCTTGATACCGATTCATTTCAATGTTAGTCTGTTACTTGACATATATGAGAACTTTTGTCTTGATCAGAACTAGAATTGTGGGGTAGTATTCAATGAATGGCCAACAAGGGAACCTTTTTATTGTAGCCCGTATGCTTTCACTTCCAAAGTGATTAATTGAATTGTCGTCCCCCGCTTCATCACAGCAATCTAAAAGACCGTTAACGATATTGCAGCGTTCAGTGAATAGACGAGTGGCAGTACGATTAAAAAGTGAAATAGAATATCGAGGGCGAATGAACAATGTTGATACATATATGAATTTGATATTAGTTGATGCTGAAGAATTCAATCGACAGGATCTGTTAGCAAATTACGGAAAGGTAGTGATTCGAGGAAATAACGTTCTATTTATAAGACTGGAAAAAGATCTTTGATACTATTTTTGTGAGAATTAAGGTATATGGGGAGTAATGGTAAGAAGGTATATATTCACTTCAGAAAGCGTAACAGAAGGTCATCCTGATAAGATATGCGATCAGGTTTCTGATTCTATCTTAGATGAGTTTCTTGCAAGTGACTCAGAGTCTAGAGTAGCAGTAGAGTCGTTAACTTCCACTGGAATAGTTTTTGTCGCAGGAGAGGTCACATCAAGACGCAGGGTCGACATACAAAAGGTAGTAAGAACGGTGATACGTGAGATCGGATACGATAGACCTGAATACGGGTTTGATTCTGAATCTTGTTCAGTTATAGAATCTATTCACGAACAAAGTCCTGATATTTCTTTGGGTGTCACTCCAAATATGCATAGGGAACAGGGAGCAGGTGATCAAGGCTTAATGTTTGGATATGCAACCAATGAAACTGCGGAACTTATGCCGCTGCCTATCACAATGGCTCACAAACTCTCAATGAAACTGTCTAGGCTCAGAAAGCAAAAAAAACTAGGTTGGATAAGACCTGATGGTAAATCCCAAGTTTCAGTAGTTTACGAGGGTACAAAGCCGGTAAGGATTGATACCGTCGTAATTTCAACCCAACATGCCCCAGACATAAGCTTGAGCCAGTTGAGAGAGGAGATTGTAGATAAGGTAATAAAGGAAATCTGTTCGGATTGGATAACCCCAACTTCGAAATTCTTGGTCAACCCGACTGGAAGATTTGTTATTGGTGGCCCTCAGGCTGACACTGGTTTGACAGGAAGGAAGGTAATTGCAGACACTTATGGTGGCGCAGGAAGACATGGTGGAGGAGCATTTTCAGGCAAGGATCCATCGAAAGTTGATAGATCGGCATGTTATATGGCTAGGTATATCGCTAAAAACATAGTAGCTGCTGATCTTGCAGACAAATGCGAGGTGCAACTTGCATATGCAATAGGCTTGCCTGATCCCGTGTCTGTGATGGTTAATACGTTTGGGACCTCCAGAATCGACGACGAATTGATCGAGGGACGCGTCAAAAATTCATTTGAAATGAAACCAGCAGATATTATAAGGATTCTAGATTTGAAAAGACCCATCTATAAAAAGACAGCTGCATACGGACACTTTGGAAGGAATGAACCTGAATTTACATGGGAAAGGACTGATAAGATATCAGATCTGGCAGGCGGAGGTATGGATAGCTGACTTGAACGTTATAGCCCATGTTGGAAATAAAGCCTGACTCAATTGGCAAGTCAAGGGTAATATGGTTGACTGACGATTCTAGTGAGACTTAATTGGCCCTGGTTAACAAGGTCGCTCTTGTCACTGGTTCCTCTAGTGGTATCGGATTCGCAATTTCTAAAGAATTTGCCGAAAATCAAGGGGCGACTGTGCTAGTATGTTCTAGAAATATCAATGATGCTATCAGAGCCTCCGAAAAGATCAAAGGAAATACTCAGGCTGTTGCATTGGATGTTACTAACGACAGAGACGTAAGATCAGTTGTAAAAGGAGCGATATTGGATCACGGGGGAATTGATATCCTAGTAAATAGTGCTGGGCATCAGTTCGAGAATGCGATCTGGTACAAGAGATATCATCAGATGACCGATCAAGCTTTGGACGCTATTATGGAAGTCGATCTTAAGGGTACAATACATATGACAAGGGCATTCCTTCCGAGCATGATAAGAAAAACTAATCGCTCTCATGGCAATTCAGGCGTAATAATTAATATTGCATCGACGCCTGCGTTGTCAGGTCATAGGGAAGGTGCCCCTTATACCATTGCCAAGGCAGCCGTTGTTGCCGTAACCAAGCACATTGCTATAGAATACGGGAACCAGAAAATCAGAGCGTACACTCTTGCACTAGGAAATATTGCAACCGATGCCACTTATTATTCTATGACTCAGCGAGGAAGGAAGAGAGCAACTACTGAGCCGGCGATGAAGAGGTGGGGTTCGGCGGAGGAGGTCGCCAAAGTAGCCGCATGCCTGGGGAGTGAAAGCTTTTCATATGCTACCGGCAATACTATAATAATCGACGGTGGTAAAGTAATTGTTTAAACATCATATATTCAACAATAATGTGATCTTAGCAAATGATTGCGAGCATATTAAGGAAGATGAAAACAACATCCGTTTCGATGTAAAATGAAGGTCAACAGATCTTCACTTAGAAAAGGATATACTACTGGCACTTCAGCTGCGGCTGCAACTAAAGCAGCTCTGATTCGACTTCTATCGGGGGAAGGAGTAGATTGTGTGGAAGTTACATTGCCAAAGGGAGGAAAGATTGTCATACGAATTGAGTGGACTCAAGTTGGTAACGGATCCGTGATTTGCGCTGTCACAAAGGATGGGGGAGATGATCCCGATGCCACCCACGGCGCACAGATTCTATCTATTGTTTCACTAAATAAGGACATTGGTACTATTAGAATAGACGGAGGAAAAGGTGTCGGACGTGTGACAAAGCCGGGGCTAGGACTTCCAATAGGGGCAGCTGCGATAAATCCTGTGCCATCCATGATGATCAAGACGGCTGCTTTGGAGGCTGTAGGGGAACTGATCAAAACTAAAGGAATTACAATAATGATATCGGTACCAATGGGGGAGACCATTGCGCAAAAAACCGACAATCTACGGTTAGGCATATTGGGCGGAATATCGATACTGGGAACAACAGGCATAGTTATCCCTTATTCGACGGCGTCATTCGCAGCATCGATCAGACAAAGTATAGATGTAGCAGTAGCCATGGGCGTTGACACCGTTGCGTTGACAACAGGCGGTAGGAGTGAGGAGCTTGTAAAAAATTTTTTTAATGATAATCTCCCAGAGCATTCCCTCATACAGATGGGGGACTTTGTGGGGTACGCGATGAAGCAATGTCGAATCAAGAAGGTGAAGCATGTGGTCATCGCTGGCTTTATTGGTAAGCTTACGAAGATAGCTATGGGAGTAAAACAGACTCACGTGAAAGGTTCTCACATTGACATGGAGTTTATGGCAAATCTTGCGAGAGACTGCGCATGCTCAGCAGATATTATATCCAAAATAATGAAAGCTAATACAGCGCGTCATGTTCAAGAGATCATAACGGAGCATGGAATATCAGAATACTTTGACTTAATCTGCAAACACGCTCATGCATCATTAATCAAAAATGACGAACATTCATTGAATCTCCAGATTGTAATGTTTGATTTCGATGGAAAGGTGTGTGGCCTCTACCCGAGAAAAAAGCATAGCCAATAATTGTACTAATGAAGTCTCTAATTCACTCTTATTCGATATGGCGACAATGGCCGGCAACCAATCCTAAAACTCCCGCCACGCAACCACGTAGATTTCAAGGATTAGGCTATTTTGAATAGGAATAAAAGAGGGTTTAGAAACCCAACCTAGCAGGATCAAATCTGTATCACCAAAGACCATCAACCATTAGTGTAGTAGCAATAACCAAGAATGGAATCAGAATAGCCAAGTGTATAAGGATGCATTGGCCTGAGGTTAAAATCTATGTTCCACAAAAGTATTATGAATCATCAAACAATATTCAATGGTTCGAAGAGCCAACCTCGCAAATTATGGGGAAGCTATTCAAGACAAACGGTGCAATAATCTGCATTTTTTCTCTTGGAGCAGTGATCCGACTTATTGCTCCCTTTCTAGGTAACAAGAAATACGATCCCGCAGTTATCGTTATTGACGATAAGGCAAATTTTGTCATTAGCGCATTATCTGGTCATCTAGGTGGAGCAAATTCGTTAACAACAGAGCTATCTACCTATTTCAAAGATAGCAAGGCGGTTATAACGACCGCTGCCGACGTTAATAAAACGATTGCAGTGGACATTTTAGGGAGGGATCTAGGATGGACCATAGATGGCCTAGATACCGTTACCCAAGTAAGCGCATGCATGGTCAATGAAATGCCAATAGGACTTTACCAAGACTCCGGAGAGCGCAATTGGTGGCCAAGAAATGGTCTTCCTCGGAACGTCAGACCAGTGTCCGGACTTGATAATCTGAAATCTAAAGAGTTCTGTGCTGGCCTAATAATTACAGATATGATTCTACGATATGAGGAAATTTCATCTAAATCAGTGATCTACAGGCCTAAAAGTCTTGTCGTAGGGATCGGGATACATTGGAAAACGACCAAGGAAACGATAGAATCGGCAATATTTGAGGCATTTCGGAACAATTGCTTAAGCATTAAGAGTATAAGAAATCTAGCTACAATTGAAAATAAGGCCCAGGCTAGTGGTTTGCTTGATTTCTCAAGATCATACCAAATTCCAATAGAAGCCTTCGATGACATTCAGCTCTCTGAAGTGCACGTTCCTAATCCATCAGAATCAGTGGGACGGTTTCAGGGCACTAAAAGTGTATCTGAAGCCGCTGCACTGTTGAGCTCTAAAGGCGTTCTAGCAGTCCCCAAACTTAAATTTCCCCCTGATCTTACTCTTTCCGTCGCTAGGATGGATTTTAAATAATTGGTTAAGGCGATGCTGATCGTAGATAGAGGCAGTAGAGAGCCAGAAGTTAAAGAAGAGTTGGAGATTATTTGTTCAACTATTAGCAGGACCTATCCTGGCAAGTACGACTATACGACTTACTGCTTTTTGGAAGTGGTTCCCCCATGTATCGAGGACGGAATTTCAAAATGCATTACCAACGGCGCCGACTTCATCACCATCATTCCATACTTTCTATATCCGGGTATGAAGCTGAAGGATTCAGTGAAGAAAGCTGCATCGATATCTGTAAAGAAAGATGTTCGAGTGGCTATCGCTAAACCACTTAGCGGGAACACAAGGATGGTCGAAGTGGTAGTAAATAGGGTGCACGAGGCTAAGCGAGCACACGCCCTACGATTCTCGGATTTGGAGTGCGATTTATTACTAATTGGTCATGGTAGTAGTGATAGAAGGGCTAGAGAAGCATTCGACTATGTGGTAGCTTTGCTTAAACCTCATTTTAGAAGCGTACGTTTCTGCTTCCTTGAGCTCGACGAGCCTGATATCATGGAGGGCATCAGAAATTCCTTGGCCTCTTCACCTAAATGTCTTCTGGTAGTTCCATATTTTTTGCACAAAGGAGCTCACATTAAATTTGACATTGTGCGAGAAATTAACACGTCGATCAGGGAACAAAATCCAGCTAATATGTACCTCACAGAGCATTTGGGAGCTGACTGTCAATTAGCAAATATAGTTTTGGAAAGGGCAATGGAAGTTGAGCGAGGAATCTTACCCCAGACCTAATTTCTACAACGCAGATCACCATCTGCGCAAAATGTCAACAAAGGCATTTGGGATCGAGAATGAGAGTTTCGCGATAATAGATGGTGAAGTGGGACCCCATACCTATAACGAACTTGAATGGGCAGTCGTGAGAAGGGTAATTCATGCTACGGCTGATTTTGATTTTGCAGGGAAAGAAAAAATTATGTTTCATGGAGACGTATTCGCATCAGCTTTTGGAGCGATTAAGAATGGATGCCATGTTGTATCCGATGTAGAAATGGTATTATCAGGCATCAACAAGCAGTTGGCAAGGGAATTAAATCTGAAAACTTGGTGTAGGATCTCGGAGGATTCTGTTACCAAGTACTCTCGTGATAATAATCTGACCCGATCTCAGGTTGCAATGGATTTTTCAGCAGCTCAGATTCAAAACGGCATAGTGGTTATAGGTAATGCCCCTACTGCACTTTTTCAAGTTATATCCATGTTCAAGGAAAATAGAGTAAAGCCAGCTCTCGTGATTGGAATTCCTGTGGGTTTTATTTCTGCGCTCGAATCAAAAAAAGAATTATTGTGTACCCCAGTTCCATCCATTACGAATATCGGGCGCAAGGGAGGTAGCGCAGTTGCCTCTTCAATAATCAATGCGTTATTGTTAATATATAAGACTAGATTGCATCAGAATTGATGGAATACTCTAATGGACTATAATGGATTTTTTTATGAGCATGGACTATGATGATCACTTTGTTCTTTTTTTAGTTGCAAACTTTATGGTTAGTGAGTTGATCGTATCCATAATATACTTCGTCTAATATCCATAGATCGATGTTAACGCTAGAATCAATCAACAAGCTAGTGACCCACAAGTTAGAGGCAATTCATTTACATGAAACTGCACAGGAAGCTGCAAAGAAGATGAAGCATAAAGATATAGGTTCATTGTTAGTCGTTGATGAATCTGACGTACATATTGGCATAGTGACCGAAAAAGACCTAGTCTCGAAAGTCTGCATTCAGAATAAAAAGAGCACAGAGGTATTCGTAAATGACATAATGTCTTCTCCCTTGGTATACATTGATTATGAGGCAACCCTCGAAGAAGCGGCTAAGAAGATGGTTGATAACAAAATAAAGCATCTGTTGGTAAAAAATGCAGATACGCTGATTGGCATTCTCACCACAAGTGATCTTAGCACATATCTAAGGCAAAATATTGATTTGGACGAAGTTAATGCTACTATTCTAGAATCTTTGATGGAACAAGAAAAGATAGGATGAGCCTAAGTGTCCATCGGCTTGCGTCACCAAACTTCAGTAATACAATCTGTACTTTTACTCGACCTCTTGCGAACAGAATTGTCATTGAAAAGGAAATACCCAGCTCTTGAAAGAGATAATCACAAGAATAGAAATTAAATCAAATCCTGAGAAGGTATGGAAGGTATTGACTGATTTTCATCTTTATAAATACTGGAACCCTTTCATAATTGGAATTGCTGGGTCTCCTATAAGGGGAGAGAAGATCGAGATAGAATTGAGGACTACAGCTCAAAAAACACGCGCTTATCGCCCAGTGGTAACTAAGGTGGATCCCCCTAGAGAATTAAGGTGGATTGGAAAGGCGATTCTCCCATTAATACTAAATGGAGAGCATATCTTTACGATCCAAGTGAACGAACAACATGATACAATCTTTACTCAGAAAGAGATATTCAAGGGATTAGGAGCCTATTTGGGGACTGCTAGAATGTTCGATGATATACGGATAAGCTTTCAAATGATGAATTCTAGTTTAAAATTACGAGCAGAGAATAATGAATGATAACTTCGGCCGAGCGTTATCGGATTATGACTAATACATTTGAGGTAACGCAGTATCGATCGATTTCAATTCTTCTAGTTAGACATATCGAGCCTGGAATACAAGAACTAGAAATATGATAAATCTTAAGACTGACCTAAAAATAGTAGTAGACTTGTTCTTGACACCTCGAATAGGCAGTCAATTTATATCTTGTAATATAAGTTAAGTCGTTGATACGTCATCGGCAATTTTTCAGTTATCCTAGTCGAAATCGCCAAAATTCGGGCTAAGTATTGCTATTCAATATAACACCATATATTTTTCACTTACATGCATCGATCAAAAGAATGATCACTGACTGAATACGATAGGTCGCCAGCTTTGTGTATTAGAGGATCAGCAGTACTGAGGAAAATCAAAATCTGCGACTGGTTACAGTAAACAGATTTACCGCCTTTTATAATGTACACACCTGTCTAAAATTCTTCCGAGTATTCTGGTATCAGCAAAATGTAAGTGCATATATGATGCAATGCACGTGTTATAGGTTAAACCATCGTATTTCCCATCAATTCCTTGCCCTCTTTGCATGTCAAATGAGAATTGAGAATCTGAAGGTACGTTTTGTAATTCAGAATAGTGAAATTCGTGGCCATGAATATGAGAGATTCGACCCATTAGCTCACCGCTACCTCGAGCCTCCGTATACCCAATTGTAACGCGGTTGGTCATGGAAGTTTCAGTATTGAAAATCCCGACCATCGAAAATCTTCCCTGCTTCTTTCTTCGATTGTCATTTATTACTTTTGTCAAGTACATTAGACCGCCACATTCAGCCAGTGTGGGCATTCCATTGACAATCGATTTGTATATTGACTTTCTCATCGAATTGTTCATTTCCAATTGTTTTGCTAATATTTCCGGAAAACCTCCACCTATCAAGAGTCCGTCAATATCATTAGGTACTGACCTGTCTTTGAGAGGGCTAAAAAAAACTAACGAGACACCGTTTTTCCTAAGTGACCTTAGATTATCATCATAATAAAAATTAAATGATTCATCAAATGCAACAGCAATTCTACATATGGGTTCTCTTATATTTTCAAGCTGTCGGTGAGATTTTTTCTGATTTCTTTTTCCGCTCTTAAGCGGCAGTATGCTATCAAGGTTAATCTGATCAGCAACATATTTAGCACAGCTCAGAATAGCATTTTTAGCCTTACCTTTAATTTCAATAGGGGGGATAAGCCCCAAATACCTTTCGGCAGAACGGATCTCCTCATTTCTGTAAATGATGCCAAGAAGTTTTTTCTTTACGCGAATACCCAATGCTTCTAGTATCATGTTTGAGTGTTTGCGGCTTCCAACATTGTTTATGATAATCCCGGCCACATTCAGGCAAGGATCAAACTTTGTATACCCGAGAATCATGGCAGCTACGGATTGTGAAGTTTTGGCTGCATCTATTACTAATATAACTGATGCATCAAGTATCTTAGAGACGTGCGCAGTACTTCCGAAATTCCTCTTTCCAGAGATCCCGTCAAATAGGCCCATTACCCCCTCAATTACAGAGAGATCTGCATCCCAAGAACTTCTATTGAAACATTCTAAAACTCCTTTTTTTCCCATTAGCCAGAGATCAAGATTCCTTGACTGACGACCAGTAACGAAAGTATGATAACAAGGGTCGATAAAGTCTGGACCAATCTTAAAGGGTTGAACCATAAATCCACATTTTACAAGCTTATGCATAATTCCCATTGTTACAGTCGTTTTTCCTGCACCACTAGTTGTTCCAGCGATGACAAGCACCGGCTTTTGCAATAAGTACCTCCCCACCTCATGAATCAGTTTTCGCAGTATTCTGGCTCAAATTGCATTGGCTGGTTGAAATATTTTTCTTGGTCATAAATCCCCAACCGCGCTTCTTCGAATGTTGATGTTGTATTTTAGGCAGAACCTGTGAGATTCATCCCTTACATGCCTTAGTAACTTTAGCCCTTCATCCTTAGCAGGCAGAATGAGAGGATGCTTCCTACTCATTGAATAGATTTCTTCATTACCTTTGGCAAGAGAGAAGCAAGGTATTCCCAAGCCAAGAGATTTCAAAGTTTTGACTGCACAGTTCAGCTGTCCTCTACCTCCATCTATAAGTATCATATCAGGCAATGGCAAACCCTTACCTACACTCTCATTAGAATCTGGTCGGTACCTTCTCCTGACTATTTCCTCTATCATAGCAAAATCATCTTGTATTCCATTATTTTGAATTCTGAATCTACGATATCCGGATTTAGAGCATTCACCATTTACAAACCGCACACACGCGCCGACTGCTATGCTTGTTCCTAAATTTGATATATCGAAACAGTCGATAATATGTGGTATAGATTCTAATTGTAGCCTGTCCCTTAGATTTAAAAGAGCTGGGTGATATCCCTGTTCGACGTACAGTAATAGGTTTGTCATAATTAAATCTATAATTTTACTTCTATCGTCATGACGGAGCCCCTTTTGAACTGGCAGTATTGTTACTTTATGACCGGAGATAGATTCCAAATACCTTTGAAGGGCTTCAGCCTCTTGAATTTTTTCATTTGTATAAATATACCTTGGAATGATACTATCTGAATGATAGTATTGCGATATGAACGTAGATAAGGAATTTTCCCCTACGAGGTCAAAGCTAGCATGAATCCTATCCATAATTACTCCTTTTCTACGCTTCAACATAAGCACGTGGGCAACTCCAGTATCTTCGTTCGCCATGAAACCAAAGAATCCTTCATCTGAACCTCGATTTGCATTTGTTTCTACTTTTTGCTTTACTGTTATATTCTCAAGTCTTTGAATAGTATCGCGGAAGTCCTTTGCTATCTCATATTTGTGATTTCTTGATGCTTCCGTCATTTCCTCTCTCAATCTGCCTTTTAATTTTTCCATATTACTCCTTTTTGTAAGCACCCCATGTAACATCGTCACCTTGTCCATATATTGTTCCCTTGTTACATTTCCAATACATGGAGCCTCACAATTCTTAAGAAAGAATTCTAGACATGGCTTTTTAGGCAATGTTTTACAAATTCTTACCTTAAACAATCTTCTCAACGATCCTGTAGATAATATCTTTGAGCTACCATAAACAAATGGACCGTAGACAGTTCCCTTAGGACCAAAAAAGTCGCCGTTCCTGTTCCGTCGGGCGACAAGAAGACGAGGGAATTCTTCTTGCGTTACTTTCAGATATGTATATTTTTGCTGATACTTCAGCTCGATATTAAACATTGGCCTGTACTGTTTTATCAAACTTGATTCGAGAAGAAAAGCTTCTGTTTCATTGAGTGTGACAATGAAATCAATGTCTGCAACTCTTGAGAGTAATCGTGCTGTCTTGATTGCATGATAATCATCATCAAACTTGTTCACAAAATAACTTTTTAGTCTCTTTTTTAGATTTTTTGCTTTTCCAATATATATCACTTGGCCACTCTGGTCTTTCATAAAATAGACGCCCGGACCGTCGGGAATGTGAATGATTTTTTGTTCTAAACTCATTTCCTTGCATCCTGTTCTGTTATCATAGTGTTAAGTACCTGGTTTGGAAACAATTTGGATTTGAGGTATTTGCCTGTGTGACTACGATCAATTCGCGATATCTCTTCCGGTGTACCAACCGCAACTATCATTCCTCCCAATTGTCCACCTTCAGGTCCAAGATCAATTATCCAGTCGGCAGAGGCGATTACATCTAAATTATGCTCTATAATGATCACAGTGTTGCCAAGGTTAACTAATCTTTGCATGACATAAAGCAGTTTGCTAACATCTGCGAAATGAAGTCCGGTAGTAGGCTCGTCAAGGATATATACGGTATTTCCTGTGTCTTTTTTCGATAGTTCTGCCGCAAGTTTGATCCTTTGAGATTCCCCTCCCGAAAGTGTTGTCGCAGGTTGCCCCAAACGTATGTAGCCTAGACCAACGTTACTAAGAAAGACTAACTTTCTATATACGCTTGGAATATTTGAAAAAAAATCGAGTGCTTCATCGACAGTCATAGCCAAAATATCTGCGACTGTCTTCTTTTTGAACGAAATGGTTAGAGTTTCTGAATTGTATCTTTTACCCTTACAGCTATCGCAGGTTACATACACGTCAGCTAGGAATTGCATCTCAATTCGCTTTACCCCCGCACCTTCACATTCTTCGCATCTTCCATCGGGAACATTAAAAGAAAATCGTCCAAGCTTGAATCCTTTTTCCTTTGCCATAGGAGTCTTTGAAAATAATTCTCTTATTGGAGTGAATGCATTTACATAGGTTGCAGGATTCGATCTGGGGGTACGACCGATTGGGGATTGATCGATTCCTATAACTTTGTCCACCATCTCCAGTCCTGTAATTGCTTTGTGCTTACCTACGCGTTCTCGAGAATTATAGAAATGAGCGGATAATCCTTTAAACAGTATATCATTGACCAGAGTAGACTTCCCCGAACCGGACACACCAGTAACTAGAGTTAAGCAACCCAACGGGAAAGAAACATCAATGCTCTTTAAATTATTCTCTTCTGCTCTAAGAACTGTGATGAATTTATTTGCACCCCTTCTCCTATCTTTTGGCCTTGTGACAAGCAACGCGCCAGATAGGTATTGACCGGTAACTGATTCAACCGACCTAGATACGTCTTCTACATTTCCACATGCTACAATCTTGCCTCCATGGTTACCAGCTCCTGGTCCCAGATCTAATACCCAATCAGAACTTCTTATTACCTCCTCATCATGTTCGACGATGATAAGCGAGTTCCCTAGTGCCCTAAGTTTTTCCAGAGTTGCAATGAGCTTTGCATTGTCCCTTTGATGTAACCCAATGGTTGGTTCATCTAGGACATAAAGAACCCCCGAAAGATTCGAACCTATTTGAGTAGCCAACCTAATTCGCTGCGATTCACCTCCTGATAATGTAGAAACAGTTCGATTTAGCTGTAGATAGTCTAAGCCTACATCCAATAGGAATTGTAGACGGGCTCTTATCTCTTTCAATATGGTTCTTGAAATAATCAGATCATTTGTTGAAAGCGTAATTTGATTAAAGAATTCCAGGCAATCCCAAATTGAAAGATTGCAAACGTCTATTATAGATTTGCCGTCAATCTTTACCGCGAGAGCTTCTTTTCTAAGTCTTTTCCCCCCACAGAACTCACATAGGTGTTCGCGCATATACTTGGCTATCTCTTCTCGCTTTGAATCGGATTCCGTCTGACCATAGAGCCTTTCCAGATTGGGAATAACACCTTCGAAATTTCCAATGTATTCCCACTTGCTGTCCGAATTTCTCGACCTGTAGATATACCGAATACGTCGATCGGTCCCATAAAGGATTACCTTAAGCTGATCTTCGGTAAATTTCGAGATAGGCAGATTCAAATTAAAACCAAAATGTTTACCAACATCTCTGAGTTTCGACGATCTGAAAGAAGCGAATCGTCCTAGCCAAGGCTTGATGGCTCCTTCCAGTATGCTTTTGGACCTATCTGGAATTATTAAATCAGGATCGAATTTTAGCTTGAAGCCTAATCCATTGCAAGCATTGCAAGCTCCAAATGGGGAGTTAAATGAAAAGGAGCGAGGCTCCAACTCGGCCATGCTTAGCCCGCATTTAGGGCATGCATTTTGCTGAGAATAGAGGTGTAACTCGTTATCGGCTAGCATAGCAGCCAATCCTTTGCCTAAACGCAGTGCCAATTGGACTGATTCAATTATTCGGGCTCTCTCTTCCTTGGAAATTTCGAGCCTGTCGACAACCACCTCAATGGAATGTTTTTTTTGTTTATCCAAAATAGGCCAATTTGACTCCCTCCCGACATTACCACCTATCCGGTTGCTGTTGGAGTAACTATCTAAGTTCGTCAATACGCCATCAACTCTAACCCTTGGAAATCCGTCTTTTTTTAGCCCTTCGAGTAGCTTTCCGAAAGATCCCTTTTTCTCTCGCACTAATGGGGCAAGCAGAATCCCAGTTCTTGCTTCAAAAGATATAATTATTGAATCACTGATGGCCTCTGTAGATTGTCGACTGATTCTTCGTTCACATTTGGGACAGAACGGAATTCCTATTCTAGCGTACAGCAAACGTAGATAGTCGTATATCTCTGTAACTGTGCCCACAGTAGAACGCGGGTTCTTGTTTGTTGTTTTCTGTTGAATCGAAATAGCCGGAGAAAGTCCATCAATAGAATCAACGTCAGGTTTGTCCATCAGTTCTAAAAACTGTCTGGCGTAGGCTGATAATGACTCCACGTATCTGCGTTGTCCCTCCGCATAGATCGTATCAAATGCAAGAGTAGATTTGCCTGACCCTGACAGGCCTGTAAAAACCACTATTTTATCCCTTGGGATAGTAACACTTATGTTCTTCAAATTATGCTCGCGTGCCCCCTTGACGATTATGTTGGCAACCATAGACAATCCCTAAGCCCTTTAAATTACAGGTTCTCCTAAGGCTCTTTTTATTCTGTATAATTTGCTTCTCAATTCGATTGCACGTTCAAAATCGAGATCATCTGCATTCTTTATCATCTGAGCTTCTGTATTATGCGCAAGTTTAGCAAGATCTGACTTACTCATCGATTTAATATTCACATCTACAGAATCATTCTCAGCGCTTGTTATGGGTTTTACAATGGATTTTGGTATAATATTATTTCTCGTGTTATATTCAATTTGCTTTTCACGCCGCCGATCGCTCTCACCAATTGCTCGTTTCATTGAATCAGTGACCTTTTCTGCGTAAAGGATAACTCTTCCATCAATATTTCTGGCAGCCCTTCCAAAAGTCTGCACAAGGCTGGTAGAGTTTCGTAGAAATCCCTCCTTATCCGCATCCAAAATTGCGACTAATGATACTTCAGGAAGATCAAGACCTTCCCTAAGTAGATTTACGCCCACCAACACGTCGAATTCACCGATTCTCAATCGACGCAGAAGCTCAGTTCTATCCAAGCCTTTTATCTCCGAATGAATATATCTTACTCTAATATCCTTTTCAGTTAAAAAATCGGCAAGATCCTCTGACATCCTCTTTGTCAAAGTCGTGACAAGAGTCCTCTGTTTCCTCTTTATTTGCCTTCGAATCTCTTGGATTAGATCTTGCATTTGATTTCGCGCCTCTCGCACCTCAACTTCAGGATCAATCAGACCGGTTGGCCTCACCAATTGCTCGACAACCTGCCAGCTCCGTTTCAATTCATAATCGGCTGGGGTAGCTGAAATGAAAATTACGTTCTTCATATAATTTTCAAACTCTTTGAATTTCAAAGGTCGGTTATCTGCTGCACTTGGGAGTCGAAATCCATAATCAATAAGTGTTTTCTTTCTTCCATAATCACCATTAAACATTGCATGTAACTGGGGTATAGTAACATGAGATTCATCTATAACCAGAATAAAATCTTCTCCAAAGAAATCCAAAAGGCAATATGGAGGATCACCAGATTTTCTTCCATCGAAGTGCCTAGAGTAATTTTCTATACCCTGGCAATAGCCTAATTCTTGTATCATTTCTGTATCATAATTAGTTCTGGAGGTGAGCCTCTGCCTTTCAAGTTCAGAAGGGAGATTGGGTAGCCATTCTTCAAGCTCTTGACGTATAGCTGTGATAGCTGATTGTCTTCTATCGTCACCAACAACATAATGCTTGGCTGGGAATATCTTCACTCTATGTATCTCTCTCTTGAGATCCATGGTAATGGGATCGTGAAGAGACATCATTTCGATATCTTGCCCAAAAATCTCTATCCTCAAAAGATCCTCAGAGTATGCAGGGATAATGTCAATAGTATTCCCACGCACTCTAAATACGCCAGCCTTTAACGAAAGATCGTTCCTTTCGTAACGAGCATCTATAAGCCTACTAATAATCCACTTTCGGTCAACCTTCGAATTTCTGTCTAGTAGTATTGAATTCTGGTCCCATTCAACGGGAGAGCCTAGAGAGTATATACATGAAACGGTAGCAACTGTGATGGTAGGCTCCCCAGACATCAACATTGCTGTTGCCTCTAACCGCATTTTCTCTATTCTTTCATTTATCTCGGTGTCCTTTTCAATGTAAGTATCCGTCTGAGGGAGGTAGCTCTCCGGTTGATAGTAATCATAAAAGCTCACAAAATAACCTACATTGTTTTGCGGGAAAAATTCCTTTAATTCGGTATAAAGCTGAGCCGCCAACGTCTTATTGTGGGATATTATTAAAGTATTCTTGTTAACAGCTGCTATCACATTTGCAATCGTAAAAGTCTTCCCACTCCCAGTAACCCCAAGTAGAGTTTGGCAACCACTCTTCTCTAAGGCTCCATAAGAGAGTTTGGAAATCGCAGCTGGCTGATCTCCACTAGGAGGAAAGCTATTCGGAGATAGCGTGAACTTACCAGACTTAGTATTGCTCCGAGACAATTCATCCTTACAAAGATCATTACGCGAATATAATACTATTTACAAACAGAGGAAAAGATTCATTTATCTCGGATCGCAAGGAAGAATGCCACTGCATTTCGGAAGAACCAGACTAACTGCAGTCACTATAGTTACTCCAGAAGTGACTTCGCTTAAAGTAATCTAGATCAATATTCGCTTTGCTTAAAGTAATCTAGATCAATAACCAAGATTCATGTATGTGGGTGGTGAACAGGTCTAATCCTAATGGTATTGCAGGGAAAGATAATGCTAGACGAATCATCTAGTACAAATTCTGAAACTTTGTGCCTAAAGGGAATGAATTTCTTTTGGGCACTGGAAGAACTTATGATTGAAGCAGTACTCGATAGGGCTGTGGCCAAAATTGTCTAGCAAACCTTTTCTTTAACTTCGCATATATTATGGTGTGGAATTGTCCATCGAATTGCTAAGTAAAGAATCTTTTCTTTCGTTTTTAGAAAATGATGTAAACATTCGAGTAGACGGTTTCCTTGAGAGTGCGATCTCTGTTGCCGAAGAAGTTCATGAAGGTGTAAAAAGAGAAGACGGGGTATCTTCATTCTTAAACACCCATATTTGGCCAGTGGCAAAAAACGTGACAGTCCATTATAGGCAAAATAACAAAGCCATTACAACAGTGGAGATTGCAAGCGCAGTTTTACATGACGTCCTAGAGGATAACGATCGAATCCTCAATCTTTATGAAACTAAATCTTACGGATTCGACGCATATCTACGATATCAGTTTGGAAGTCGAGTGCTTGATGTGCTTCACTCTTTAAAAACTCCCGCGCTGGATTCATACGGGAGTAAGGCCTCTAACAAGTACATCGAACAAGAAAGATTTCAGGATTACTGTGCTCATTTGGCCAATGCAGATTATGACCTTAAGTGCATAAAGCTTCTTGATCGGGTAAACAACATGAAGTTCATAGAGTATACTGCTTCAACGAATAAGAAACCCGTAATCTATGCGAAAATAAAAAGATACCTTTTGGAGGCTGAGGACTTTTATCTAGCCTACACGATGCTAGAGCCACGAATGCCCGGGTTATACAAGGAATTGAGAAGCTCATATGACCAATTGCGTTCGTATTACCTTGAACAAACCTTAAGCTTACCTCAAGCTCAGTAAAAATTAATGCATATTTATAAGTCTTAAAAATAATCATAGATTTCCTGTGAGCCCTATCCAAAAGCCATTTAAAGGGTATCTATGGGTAGGTATGACTGCATGCCAGTACGACCATTGAATGTGGGCGTAATAGTCAAATTAGAGCCGGACTTTAGCGAAGGAAACGTAAGCTACAATCCTGATGGCACTCTTAACAGGGCAGAAACCAAAAATATACTTGGCCCTCATAGCGCCGCAGCCACACTGGCCGCCTTTTATTGTAAGGTAAAATATGATGCTAGAGTGGCAATTGGTACAATGGGACCACCCATTGCTAATCAGGCGTTGAGACAGGCTCAAATCATTTCCAACGCAGATGAATTACATCTGTATAGCGATAGGATATTTGCCGGCGCGGATACCTTGGCGACTGCAGAGGTGCTTAGACTAGGCGTATCACGTATGAATAACGGGTTGGGTGCTGATATCGTCATTTCTGGTCATAGAGCATCAGACGGCGAAACTGGCCAAACTGGTCCACAGACCGCATGGAAACTTGGTTATCCGTTCATAGGAAATGTTATCGACTTCCATATCGATCAAGAGAGTAGAAGTATACAAGCTACACGATTCATCTCATTATATGGGTTTTATGATGTGATAGAAGAGATTCAAGCTCCTCTACCAGTTTTCATATCAGCCGATCCTTCGTACAAACCATCATTTAATACAGTATCAGAGAGGCTCTCCTTGGCTAGGAATCTAAATGAAGCAAGAAGCAAGGCCGACAATTATGAAAAATATCTTCAAGTATATAATTCTGAGGGTCTCGGCGCGGATCCTAGCTTTGTTGGTCTCCCGGGTTCGCCAACGATTGTGTATAAAGTAGAAAAGATTCCAAAGGCGAGGGCCAAGAGGAGAGTCGAGTTTATTGACGGGAATGATGCGGCTCAGCTCGAGACCGTTGCAAAAAAACTGCTTCAACTTATGACGGAGGTGCCAATAAAATGAGCGAACCAACACACAATTTAGAATCGAACTCTGAAAATTTAGGTATAGCTGAGCCTTACCAACATCTCTATGTTGTGATAGAGCACGAAGAAGGCATTCCAGTGCCGATTAGCTTGGAAATGTTAGGCGAAGCGAGACGACTTATGGATAATTTCAATAAGAAATACTCCAGTAATGAAAAAGTGGTTGCTGTGGTACTAGGCGATAATGTTAGACATTTGTGTGACGATCTAATTAAGTCTGGTGCAGATGTAGTGGTGTATGCAAATCATCCTTCGTTAAGACACTATACCAATCTATTGTACACGAAGATAATCTGTCAAATAGTTGAGGACAAGAATGTCGCAGGATCGATATCTCCAATTGGTTATGAAAATTACAAAAAACCTAGGTACATGTTCTTTTCAGCGGATAACACTGGACGGCATTTGTCTTCAACCGTGATGGCACAACTCGAGTCTGGGCTGGCATCAGATATTAATAAATTGGTAATTTCGGATCTGGAAATCAGGCACGAACACAAGACTAAAGGTCAACTTGCCAAATATGATAAAACTCTAGAAATGTATAGGCCAGACTTCTCTGGATTCTTGTGGACTACTATTCTATGCCTTGATAATAGGAATCCTGCTATCGCAAGAGAATATCACCCGCAGTCATGCAGTATCATTCCAGGGGTCTTCGAGCCGATAACCAAGGAAGATCAGCGGACAGGAACGTTTATAGATTTTGAACCCCGGATCTCCGACGAAGATTTAAGAGTCAAGGTTCTAAGCAGAAACATTATAAAATCTACGATTGATTTTGAGAGTTGTAAAATCATAGTTAGTTATGGTCGAGGGATAAGAGATTCTCCGGAAGAGAATTTCAAATTGATTGAAGAATTCGCTAAGTCACTCAATGCAGAGATAGGCGTATCTCTTCCAATCTCAAAGAGACCTTATCAGACTAAGGATCAGCATCTGCTGTCCTACATGGTTCCAGAACGGGTGATTGGCACCAGTGGTAGAAAAGTTTCACCTGTAGTATATATTGCCATAGGCATCAGCGGGGCAGTTCAACACATCGCAGGTATGAAAGAATCAGGATTTGTGGTTGTAATAAATCCTGACACAGATGCAGCATTTAGAGATGAATGTGACCTATTCATAAGAGGTCGAATGGAGCAAGTTTTGCCCGTTCTCACCGAACTTATAAAAAAACATATGTTAACGATTGAAAAGAGGGCTTAAGACATGGAGAGATATGATGTCGCGGTAGTTGGAGGTGGAACCAGTGGTCTTACCGCACTACGCCAACTCTCAAACCTAGGAAAACAGGCTGTTTTGCTTGAAGCAGGGAGCGTCGCAGGAACTAAGAATGTTTCGGGAGGAATTCTCTACTCCAAAAAACCGAAAAATGGTAGAGTGTATAATATTGAAGATGTGTTCGGAAGGGAATTTATTGACGAGGCACCGTATGAGCGTGCTATTACCCAGTACATATTGCACGCCACATCTAAAAATAAATTGTACTCTATTGATTTAACTCCAGTCCACGAATATCAGATTAATTATGCCTACTCTGTCTTACTAAGCAAACTCATCCCATGGCTTGCCAAAGAGGCAAGTGACTTGTCAGAAAAAATGGGGGGTGGGATAATATCTGGGGTCCATGTGAAATCAGTTAGATGGGAAAAGGGTAGTAATGATACTGTAATAGAGACAGATGAGCTAGCCCCATTTAGGGTAAAGGCGGTCATTGCGGCTGATGGCACAAACTCTGAACTAGCTGATGTTACTAGAGCGAGAAACAAGTTCTCTTCAGAACAACTTTATCAAGGAGTAAAGGTAGTAGTCAAGCTTCCTGAAACAATTTTGGAAGAAAGGTTTAATATTACAAGCGAGGAAGGGGCCGCGCATTTGTTCGCGGGGGATGTGACTATGAATCATATAGGCGGAGGTTTCTTGTATACGAATAGAGACACCATGTCTCTTGGTGCCGTATATCACATGGATTCAATGATGGATAGTCCAGTTGAACCTTCAGGACTAATCGATGCATTAATACAAAATCCATTAGTAGCAGAATTTATCAAAGACAGAGTTCCAACACGGAAGTCTAATCACGCCATGATCTCAAAAGACGAAGAGATTCGTCAGCATTTCATGGCAGTCAAGTTACTAAAGGTTTGGAACAATCTCCGTTCAGAATACTATTCTAAAGATGGAATCAAGCGGCTAATTGAGAGCGGCAAATATAAGACAAAGGAAGAGATAGAGAGTAGGATCACCATACTAGAGAAGGAGTTAATAGAAAAATACAACTGTGAATTTGGCGATAATTACGTCGAATTAGAATACAGCGCTAGATTAATTCCCGATGGCAAGCGATGTAGGATGAAAGCCCCCTATTATAAAAATATACTATTCATTGGCGATGCAGCTGGGCGTGGAGTTTTTATAGGTCCCAGAATTGAGGGGCTTAATTTAGGTATAGATGATGCAGTAAGGGCGGCTAATGCTGTCGCGCGGTCTTTAGATAGGAACAATTTTGATGAGCAATATCTTGGTAGTTTCTACACAAAATCTGTAGAAGAGAGCCCCTATACGAGAGATATGAAGGAAATTGACAAGGAGTACCTGAAGATTTTCCTTGAATGTAGCAAGAACATACCAAAAGATATAGTCGGTTCTAGATATGGAATGATTTTCAAGTTAATGTCCAGCAGTACCTTAAGAGGCATCGCGGTAGGATTTGCAAACATGCTCGGATTTGACCGTCTATTGCCATTGGTTGAATCTGTTGATACTTATGTAAATGTTCCCGTCGAGTTAGCTGATAGGTTAGGCAAGCCGATTGATAGTAATTACGTCCCAAATACTCCGTCATTGCAAGAGAGGATCGCGAAACTGGATTACGATGATGATTCAGTACCGCATATCCAGGTTACAAAGCCTCGAAGTGAATTTATGCAAAAGATGGTGACTTTATGTCCTACCCGCTGTTACAGTGGCGAAAATGGAGATGTAATTTTGCAACATGAGGGGTGTATAGAGTGTGGTACTTGTGCATACGAAACCATATGGAGACATCCTCGCGGTGTTAAGGGCGTCTCATATAAGTATGGTTAGGCGAATACTTAGTTCCAGCCATCATCTCCTGAAAAGAGATACATCAATACATTGGGGAAGAATATCTTCAGCTAATCCACTTAATGGAACATCCGATTGAAGGAAAGAAATCTTTTTCGATAGTATTTCCTGAAAGGAGCCCCTTAACATTGTCCTCAAGGATGGGAATTTTAGGACTCATCTGCGGATCGACTGCATCATTTATACGTCCATGATATACGAGTCTGCGCTTATCATCAAAAAGAAATGGGTCTGGGGTACAAACGGCACCATACGATCGTGCTATAGTTTGACTCTCGTCAATTAAGTATGGGAAATTAAGTTTGTACTCTCTTCCAAACTTGATCATGTTATCAAATCCTTCGTTATCGTAATTGGGATCGTTACTATTAATAGCTAATATAGTCAATTCATCTGTTGAAAATTTCGATTGGAGCTCAACAAGGTCGCCAATCCTAGCCTTTACGTATGGGCAATGGTTGCAAATGAAGACGACCAACAATGTTTTGCTCTCCGAAAAATCTTCTAACGAGTATGCATTTCCGTCAATCCCCCTCAATCTAAATTGCGGAGCAGGTTGGCCAGTCTTAAGGGCGTTTGTGGATTCTGTTTTAACCATTCTAGGTATATAGCTCCATGTCTCTATAAAATGTTTGTTTAAATATTGTGTGCTGGGTTTGATATCAGCTTTGATATCAGTATTGACGAGGTTATTAGTTGCCTTTGAATAAAGTGTTAAACAGATCCGATCGATGTTTGAATGCACATTTGATATCAGCGAGCGCAATTTATATAATCTGAATGTGAATTGGGTTGAAGTATTGTTGATATTCAAACTACTAGGGGTCAGTAAGGGTTGATAGATTTCATTGTCTGATGTCTAAGCTACATTACTCCTCTTTCTAAAGAGGATACAATTGTTACTACCTTCTATCTAACTCAGGTTGGTTACACCAACTTGAGTCTGGCTACAGTACCTGCTTGTAAAAATTTTTATACTTGGCGAGAATGTATCTTGGAAGTGCCGATAGATACTGGTGATACTGCTTGGATGATGGTTGCTACGGGCTTGGTTCTGCTTATGACACCCGCACTGGGTTTCTTTGAAGCGGGACTAATCAGAGGCAAAAATTCTTTATCCGTGATTATGCAAACTTTTTCGGGTCTAGCAATTCTTTCTGTCTTGTGGTTCCTGATAGGATTCACATTAGTATTCTCCCCATCAATAGGTGGGATAATTGGTGGATTGCAATGGGCTTTCTTTAATGAAGTACCTTCTGACAGTTCTTTGGATTATGCGCCGTCTATTCCAGGCGTAACATTTGCGACATTCCAAATGATGTTTGCAGTTATAACTCCGCTTCTGATAACTGGCGCATTTGCAGAACGTGTAAAATTCAGTAGTTTTGTAATTTTTATCGTAGCATGGAGCTTTGTAGTTTATTTCCCTCTCGCACATTGGGTCTGGGGAGGAGGCTGGCTCGCTAATCTAGGAGTATATGACTTTGCAGGAGGGATAGTAATTCATACAGCAGCAGGTTTAGCTTCTATTGCTGCAGCACTTGTGTTAGGGCGGCGAAAGGATTTTGGTCCAGATATTATGATTCCGCATAATATTCCGCTCGCAATTCTGGGTGCATCCTTGCTTTGGATAGGTTGGTTTGGATTTAATGCTGGCAGTGCACTAGCATCAGGTTCCTTGGCGGCGAATGCATTCCTTGTGACTCAAATTGGAGCAGTGACTTCCGCAGCAGTCTGGATTCTGCTATCTTGGAAAAGATCAAAGAAACCATCTACAACGGCAGCGATCAACGGCGCTATCTGCGGCCTCGCGGGCGTGACTCCAGCTGCAGGTTTCATAACTGCACAGAGCTCTTTCTTTTTAGGAATAGTGTTGGGGTTCGCTTCTTATTTTGGCATCCTACTTATCAAGGAAAGATTGAAAATTGATGACGCACTCGACGTGAGTTCGGTACACGGTATAACTGGAATAATCGGGTCAATCGCTATCGGGCTCGTTGCAACTACACTTGTAAATCCGGGTGGTCCTGACGGATTGCTGTATGGGAATGCAATTCAGTTGGCGATCCAAGCCCTCGGGGTAGCAGTTGCCGCAGCTCTTGCTTTTATGGGCACCATCGTTATTCTGAAGGTGATAGACAAGACAATTGGTCTCCGTGTCACTGAGGTAGAAGAAGATATAGGTTTAGATATTGCTCAACACGCCGAACGAGCATATGTCGAGTAAGTATGAGGAAATGTTTGGTACGAGACGGTATATATATAACCAATAATTACATATTGACGAATACCTTCCTTGAAAATGCTTCAGGCTATCGTAAGAGCTGAAAGGATGTCCGTGGTTAAGGAGCAATTGCGCAACATCGGAATTGGGGGTATGACCGTATCTTCGGTCTCGGGTTGGAGCAGGCGAAGACAACTTCATTTGCAGTGGCGTGGACAGCCTGTCTCGTACGATCTTGTCCCTAAAATGAAATTTGAAATCGCGGTTCCCGACGAACGAGTCGAATTGGTAATTAGGACCATTGTAAAACACGCGCGAAGCGGAGAGAGTGGAGAACAAGGAGATGGGATTATATTTCTTTCTAGTATCGAGCAAGCCATTAATATCGCCACACTTGAAGAAGGAGACGGAACCCTAACCTAGAATTGGCAGCCCTCTTTATTTCAAGAAATATTATATAAGAAGTGAGCATATTCCAAAGCGAATTTGAAACGAATTGATTTGATAGTTCCACACGAGTACCTGCGCGATTTGAACGAACTGATGCACGAGCACGAGATAGGAGGACTAACCTTCTATGATATCAAAGGCCGTGGCCGCACTAAGCAAGAGCCTGTTGCTGTTGGACGAGGAGTAATGCGGGGCGTACCTGAATTTGGGTCACGAACGAAAGTCGAAGTCATTGTCAGCAACGAGAAGGTGAAGCGGATGATAGATGATATAATTGCAAGGTTCGGCACTAGCTCTGTGCCAGAGGGCAAGATATTTGTCTATGATGTCTCTGAGGCATACGATATTGGCTCTAAAGAATCAGGTGACGAAGCACTATAGTGCGAGACTAGATGATGAACAAAGAGAGTGGCGGGAACACATGCCTTACTTGACACATATTTGAGATAGGATCCCTGGCAACCATGACGAATTATAGTTCACTTGAAGAAGTCCTATTACTTCCAACTCGTAAACTTGTTGTAGCTTCAAATGCTATTGATTTGAAAAAATCTGAAGACTGCACAGTTTTTGTATTGTTGGTAGAGGAATCCTCCGGATCTGCGGGTGGACGTGCCGGTGGCTCCGGAAGTAGAAAAATAGGCAGGATACTTGGCTTCAAGAGGGAGAAGTCAAAAATGGATCTGATAATTGATAGCCGAGAAATGGAAATCATAGATCGATTTGATGTTCCCTATAGTGCGGTAGCTTTGGATATCATTCTATCGACTGGTCAGGAATCAGTAGTTCAAGGTATAGTCGATTCTGTCTTAGTAGAGCAGTACTTGCAAATTGTTAATACGGTCGTATGAATCAATGTCTGAATCTAACCATGAACAAACAGTGGAAAATGTCGCTGAGAGTATTGAAGATCTTCTAAGAATGGGAATAATCAAATTTGATGATTCTAGTGTTGTTAGACACGAAAAAGCTATCATAGCTGCCAAGTTCTCATTTATTATCTCAAAGTTGATGGCAGATCCGAATGTCATAAAGGACGATCAACAGGCCCTCCTCAAAGCTGTCTACTACGCATTTCTTATCTATCTTGACGATGAGCTCAAACTCCCACGAAGGCTAACGATGGCACTAGCGAATGACATTGAAAAATTCCAAGACGCATCACAATTGTCTAAATTTGTGAGAAGGTATGTTATGGTCTTGTACAACATAATGCGGGAGTGTTGACTGCAAACTTTGGGAGACAAATTAAGAGTCCTTATTTAGGGATGAAATGCACCTGATTGACAAGTAATGGTTTTTATAAAGTGGAGAATAAAACGAAGCTAAAATGTCGTTACTACGAGAATCAGGCGAGATCACTATGCGTGACAAGGACAATACTTCACCGTCATATGGTGCCCTTGACTACTTTCAAATGCATTTCATAGTGATGGGTGGTGTTAGTAACCCCTCTGAGTTGATTGCAAAATGTAAGGCTAGCACGAGCGGTCATTTTTCTAAGAAGCATGTAATCAGTGTCAACTGGGAAGGGGGAAGGATTGCTGAGATACTGAGTAAGGACCAACAATTGGAAAGTTATCTTCAAAATGTATTACTTGCGGAAGGAGAAATTTATATCGATCCTCTCGAAGATCATGTTCGCGTATATGGAAAATGGAAGCATCAACAGGAGTTACGTGTGTATGAAGAGCTTGTCCAGACAATGGATCGAATCTGTTATCATGTCAAAGCCTTCATGAACAGGCAAGAGTAAAATATTGTCTAAGATGAACTTATAAGTTAGGTGTCAAGAACGTAAATCATTCTTTAGAATACTTTTTCATTTTAAATCATACTAAGTATCTTTTCAAGTGAGCTAGATAGATAGTTCTGAAATAAATAGTACAGACCCAAAATCAAGAAAAAGATTCTTCTGAAATATGATGGCTATTCGAATTTTGAATTGTAAGCCTAATGCGGTCTAGTTAGGGTTATAATTAATGATTGGCTTAGGAATGACCTATTCCTTGAGCTTACACACGGCGAGATTGTTACATTGTATTATTATTTATTCCCAAATAACTTTTGCAGATATCATATTTGAGGTCAGTGAGCGCGTTTGATTGGCCCCCATGAGATTCGCAGAAATATGTGAAATGGTTATGATGGACCAGGCTCAGCTGCTGTGAGCTGTTAAGTATTATAGTTTGAATGATAGGTATTAATTACATCTTTCCCCTATGGGGAGTCACAAGATGGATCGTATAAAATCGGAAGTCAATACTCCTGAAAATGCTCAATCAGTTCATACAGTCAAATATCTTGAAGAACTAGTCGCAAGAGTAAGAAGCGGTAATTTGAAAATAGCAATATATGGACTTGGGCATGTGGGTGCACCGCTGGCTGCCGCCTGGTTAAGAGCCGGTGCTTCCGTTATTGGGATTGATAAATCTGATAAGGTCCGAGAATACGCAAAAGAAGGTAAAACCCAGATTCCTGAGCCGTACGTCAATGAGGCATTTGCGAAAGGACTCAAAGAGAATCGATTTTCGATATATGACGACCCTGTGGCTGCCTCAAAGGATTCATTTTTTAAGATGATATGTGTACCAGTGATGGCAGAAAATGCGAAAGCCAATCTACAAGCTGTCGGGAACGTCGTCTCTTCTATAGGTATTGGACTTAAGCATGGCGATGTGATTGCATTAACACCAAGCGTTCCTCCTGGAACAACGGAAGACTTTATCTTACCAATCATAGAAGAGAACTCTCGACTAAAATGCGAGAGAGACTTTTTTGTGGTATACAATCCAGAGAGGATATACGAGGGTCGAGCAGTACATGATATCGAGGGTGGGTACCCAGCAATTGTGGCAGGAACTGGGCCTCAGAGCTCGAACATTGCGTCAGTGCTATATCAATTAATTTTCAAAAAGGGAGTCATAAAACTTTCATCGCCAAGAACAGCGGAATTCGAAAAACTAATTGAAGGTGTCTACAGGGACGTGAATATTGCTCTTGCCAATGAATTGGCTATGATTTCAGAGAAAATCGGAGTAGATTTTTGGGAAGCCAGAAATGCTGCTAACTCTCAGTCATATTGTCATCTTCACAGACCAGGCATAGGTGTTGGAGGTGCATGTATACCGGTGTACCCTCAATTTATCCTTGATATTGCTCGTAAAAAGAGTATTGAATCCCCAATTACTAAGTACGGCCGTCTGGTTAACGAAGGAATGCCTTCATACGCAGTAAACGAAGCATTGAGTGCCTATCAAAGAGTTCAAGCTAATATGAAGAACCCCAAAGATTGTAGAGTCACTCTTCTTGGACTCGCATTTAGAGGAGGTGTTTCAGATACTAGGCTGTCTCCTACGTACAGAGTAATTGAAGAGTTATTTAAGAAAGGTGTAAAGAATATTCAGGTGCATGACCCGTTGGTGGTGCGTGATTCTGTCCAATTTAAGTACCCTGGTGTGAGCTTGACCGACAATTTAGAATCGTCATTGAAAGGTGCCGATCTGGTTATCATAGTCGCTGATCATACCGAATACTCTAATCTTAGTGTTGAGGAAGTTGGAAATGCAGTTATATATGACGGTAGAGGTATAATTGACACCTCAAATGCCTTTGGACCTAACCTTGTATCAATGGGGGTTGGCAAGAATATGACTCCCACGATGAAAATTCAGAAGCCGAGTATATAGGGATATTCGATGAAATCCGTTTATAGAGGGGAATTATTAACGGTCCAGTGGCAACGAAACGCAGTTCAGATCATTGATCAAACTAAACTCCCTAATAAATTAATTTACTTAAGGTGCTCAGATCATCGCGAGATCGCTAAAGCTATAAAGGCTCTAGTAGTGAGAGGAGCTCCCGCGATAGGCATATGCGCTGCTCTGGCTCTGTTGTTGGTGACCATTAATAGCAAGGCGAAAACCGAAAAGGGCTTAAAATCAGAGTTGGAAAGGGCCGGTAGTCTATTAGTATCCACTCGACCAACTGCTGTTAACATCAACTGGGCAGTTAAGAGAATTCTCCAGATCTCCTCAAGAGGTAAGAATGTTAAAGAAATAAGGCGATTAGTTAAGCGAGAAGCGCTGGCAATGCTCGATGACGACATTCTGACTAATAAAAAAATGGGGAGGGCAGGTTCAGATCTGTTTTATGATGGAGACGTAGTCATGACGCATTGTAACGCAGGGTCACTTGCAACTTCAACGTACGGAACGGCATTGGGCGTGCTCAGGGCTGCACGAGAAGATGGAAAAAATTTGAAGGTCATCGCCACGGAAACTCGGCCGGTAATGCAAGGCTCAAGGTTAACAGCCTTTGAACTAATGCATGACGATTTTGATATACGGTTGATTTCTGATACTGCAGTTGGATATGTGATGGCAAACAAGATGGTTGACAAGGTTATTGTGGGGGCAGACAGAATTTTGGGTACAGGACACGTCTATAATAAGATCGGTACTTACCAGATTGCCATAATGGCCCATATTCACAAGATACCTTTCTACGTTGCTGCTCCAATTTCGACATTTGATCTAAAAAGCTCCATATCCGAAATAAAAATCGAGGACCGATCGCCTGATGAGATCACGAAAATTAAGAACATCCTTATTGCTCCTAAGGGCGTTAAAACCATCAATCCAGCTTTCGACATCACTCCTCCAAATCTTATCACTGGTATAATAACTGAATTGGGTGTACTCGAACCACCCTATCAGAGAAGTATCAATACGACTATCGTACGAAGCGGTATTAAGGTGTAGGCGCCAGGATAAATACGCGGAACAAAGTATTTATCGAGTATTTGGTAAGACATCCTAGATGTCTTCGCAGAAGGTAACCGATGAGCAGGTATTCAGCGCGCTGCGAAAGTGTATGGATCCTGAGATCCCGGTTAACGTGGTGGACCTTGGTCTTATATATAATGTAAGGGTTCATCCTACAAACGATGTTGGGATAGAAATGACTATGACTACTAGGGGCTGTCCCCTTCATGATACCCTTGTTAGTGACGTCAAACGTTCGCTTGGAAAAATTACAGGGATAGGAAATATAGATGTCAAAATTGTTTGGGATCCTCCATGGACAAGCGAGAAGATTAATCCTGTAGTCAGACAAAGACTGGGAATGGGAAAACCCAAATTGCGGTTTCAAATAGATTATGAAAAATATAAGCCTGCGAAGGCTGGTAAACTGACTCCTCAGGAAGATGGTTCTATGGTCTTGCTAAACGATAGTAATCAGGCGTTCATGGTCAATCAGGCTATTGTTGATTTCTGGAATTCTTGTGAGGGTAACAAAACGGTAACCGAGTTGACTGATGATTTCTCAAAGAAACTAAGCATGACCAGAGAGCAGGTTGAGAAGGAGGTGTTGCAACTGGTGGAACAGCTCTTCGATTCTGGACTCCTTCAACCACCTGAGTGAAATATTTCCTATTTGCTATTTGGATCACACGATTAGTAACACCTTGAAATTAGTCGTAGAGCTGGGAATGGGCGATGGAAGGCATTTGTGTGAACTGTCAAAAGAACAAAGCACCAATACGCTCTTCATGGGCATTGAGAATAATAGTACTCTTTACGGTGAAGCCACAGGGCGCATCAATGCTGATAATGTAGTTCTCATAAACGATTGTTTCGAGAATAGGATTAGGGATTTCGAAAACGAAACAATAGATAAAGTGATTATGATACTTCCGGATCCTGAATATGTTGATCGTCATTACCATGACAATTGGATCTCTTTATATGCAAATATCTTTCTCAAACTTAAGAAATTGGGTACACTTGAAATAGTTACCGAAATTATTGATGAATTGCTTCAACCAGTTTCAGACGCTGCATATTATATTTGGGCCAAATGGCTCGTGGAGGCTTTCGTTAAGATAGGCTTTGGAGTAGGGGAGATTCTGAATGAAGCCCCTTGTAACTATACCTCAACCTGCCTAGATAGATTCAGGCAGGACCCAGAACGTATTAGACTAATAACTCTAAGGCTGTTCAAATCTTTTAGCTGAACTTGAAAGCAAATCTCCCAATAATATCTGAAGTTATGTGTTTCATTCTCAAGTGATGTTCGTAACACTTCCTGGAACACAAGATGGAACTACAGTGTTGCTCTCGGCATGATATCGAGCCTTCAGTATTGTGCTCAACATTGCAGTAAGTGCAAAAGGACCCAAGGGGTAGTTGAAGGGAATAAGTGAGTGGTTCATCGCATGCACTTTTCTCCCTAAACCATAAGACCTCCGTATTCGTTTTCTCTGCATATCCTTGAACTCTCTCGAATGCGTCGTAATAGCCACCACAATGAAATTCCCTTATTGAGATAATCCCAGTGGGACAATGTCTATCTCTAAACGCCACTAGCCATTTCACCATTGGGATCAAATCATGATCGTCGCTCAACACACCATCAATCACTAGCCCATTACCCTATATTTTTGAATCTATACTAGGTTGATCAATTTCGTTGGTTTTTCTTGATCCTAAAAGAGCCTTGGATTTTTCCACATCAATTAAATCCAACAGTTGAAGCAGAGACAAAAAATCGACCTATTCAAGGATCGAAATGTACCGTGTGTGCGAGCCCCTTAGATATTAGGTAAACTCCAATGAACATGGGTACACGAGCAAACTCTTCTGTAAGATTGAACCTTTCACCCTTAAGCCGCAGTTTCAGCTTCGGGAGCGTAAGCCTGACTGTTACTTCACGATTTGAAAGCTGGCATGACTCGTTGAAAGGATCAAATGAACTCAGATCTGGACATAGCGTCTTTGTAAGCCCACTCTTGCCATTCAATGTTCCTGGCAACCTGAACACACGGTGAACGTCTGTGGTGACCTGCGCATCAATCCGCACCCCCATTTCCCTTGTAATTTCGACTACTCTCCTCCTGAATTGTTCTAAGCCTCCTTGTTCATTGACCAAATTAGTTAGCCTTTTCTGCGACGTTATAGATATCCCTAATCTATCGGATATTCTTTTCCGCCAACCGTGATCCAATCCGCCTATTGGGAATCTAACGCGAAAATCATTCCGGCTATCTTTAGTGGCCCCGATAACATCAGCCAAGATTCCTACTCCCATTATGTACGCAGCCAAATCCGCTCGTGCATGGCTGCTTAAGTCATTGAATGATTCATCTAGAACGTGGACATGAAAACCGTTGTTCCCTGAAAAATATGTACTGATCATTTCTGGGCTTATTCCTATGTCAGTGGTGAGGAACCGATGCAATTTCAAAACTTCACTTTTTAGCCCATTAATACATCTGTCACATGGGAGCATTGATTCTGCAAAGCTATTTGCACCGCACTTTGGACAGCTTTCCGGAGAACCCGAGACGTAACTACTGCTACAGGAAAGGCATGTCCTGTAAGAATGAGACTGCATGCATTTCAAGCCAAGGTCCTTGAGATCGATATCAAAAATTAGATCCGCTCCACGCCAACCTTTTTCGCTCATCGGGAGTGCTGGAAAGTCGTATTGCGCGTTCGACGTAAATACATCTGAAGGATTTTCCAATATCAGTGACGCAACCAGTCCCCCCAAATTAGAAAATTTGAGATGCCTCTTCATCACACCATCGAATCCCATTAGTCCAAACTCGCGATTCTGCATTTTTGATGGCTCCTCTATCTTGTTCCCATGATTGAAATAGAATTCTCTGAACGCTATTTTCACTAATTGTAAATCTTTGCCTGTTTTGGTCAGGATCATGATTGTTTCAGGAAATTCATCCTTGTCCCACGTTTGCTTTTCTTGAATGGAATCTGATTGCTCTTCCGAATTGTACTGGATTGATCAATCCTTCACACTGGCTCGTAGCAAAGCAGAGTCCTTCATTTAGTAATTTAGTACACGAAGGGACCAAGTAACGAACATGACTTCCTCTCTCTCCTGCTAAGTGTTCCACCTGATACCTGGATACCCTTTCGTCATAATCTGGGGCATTTTTGAAAAGTGATACAATCTCTTCAATATTTTTTCCTGTAGCAAGCATATAAGTGGCGAGCATCACCCTTGCAGAATGGGGTAGATTCTCCCCAGCTGCCATTTGGTCCAATGCATGGCTTACACAGGGAGGGTAAGCCGATGGGGCATTGCCAAGTTTGGCTGGTGCCACAGGAAGGATCGATTTTAGAATATTTGCCTGTTCCATAATCGTTGCTGGTATGTGAGATGGGTTCATTTGTCTTATTCTTTCTAGCAAGAGATTTGCTACCTCAGATCGAATTAGCCGCACAGTCTCATCAGGATCGAGAAACACTCGACCGTCGTGCACGAGCCTGTTGCTAAGCTTCCATTCTTGCTCGTGAAACAGATGAGATCTTTTTAGATAATCTGTTACCTTCACCTCCAACAATAATTGGTATTTCAGACTTGGGTGTACGTCCATTTTTAACAGCTCTTTAAAAACCTTGAAAATCAAAAGTTTCTTATTTGAAAATTCTCCATGTGCCTTCAAATCACGCGCAAGAAATTTTTCGGCTCTTAGCGCTTCACACAGGCAATGCTTTTTGGTTAGATTGTCCGAATTTATTGCTCTAATAATTAGAATTCCGACAAGAAATGTCAATATCTCGACTTCATGTCTTTCTAGAGCATAATCAGGTTTGCCGTGTACTATTTCACTTCTTATCCTGTTTGATGCTCTTTCTACTATATGTCGAAGCTCTGGTAAATTAATATCATCAAGATTGAAGTAAGTTTGACGCATGTACTCGGCTGCCTCGTTCAGGAAGGGATATTTTGCCAAGTCGGCAGTTCCGAGTCGAAAATTCATAGTCGCTGTCTATTATTGCGTTTGCGCTTATAAAATAACAGCGGTCTAAATATTTGTCAGTTATTAAAAAACTCCTTCGGTACACCTTTTCCTTTATTAGCGAAGGCGCTACTTAAAAATTAACATCGCGCATATAGGATGTACATGAGAGTACCCATGACTCGAAATAAGTGGTATGGAATTATAAATGGAGGCAGGATCCTAATTATTGTAATTCTCCTCAATGATACGCGATCACCCACCAATAAATTTAAAAACTAAATGTGCTTGTCTCCAGCAATACTATGACTAGTTATGACCAAATTATGAAACTTGCACTTGAACGTGGATTTTACTTTCCCAGTTGCGAGATCTACCCAGACGCACCTGCAGGGTTCTGGGAATACGGCCCAGTAGGAGTCAATATGAAGAATAAATTCATAGCGCTATGGAGAAGGGAGTTAATACGGCGGGACGGGATGATAGAAATCGATGGGTCACAAATAATGAGCAGGAGCGTTTTCGAAGCTTCTGGACATTTACGTAACTTCAGTGATCCGCTAGTAGAATGCAAGAACTGTGGTTCAATATTCCGGGCCGACCGATACCTCTCTGAAAAATTGGGGAAACTTATTCCAGAAGGTACTTCTGAGACAGCACTAAATTCAATGATAAGCGTAAACCATATTCAATGCCAAAATTGCAAAGGAGAGTTTAAACCAGTAGCTAGATTCAATATGATGTTTAAGGTCGGTATCGGTTCTTCACATGATGAAGCGTATTTGAGACCTGAAACATGCCAAACAATCTTTGTCGATTTCGCACGAGTATTCAAGACAATGAGAGGTAGGCTGCCATTAGGGATTGCTCAGATTGGCAAGAGCTTTAGGAACGAAATTGCACCCAGACAAAGCCTGTTGAGACTCCGAGAATTTTATCAGGCTGAGATTGAAGTTTTTTGTAACCCTGACCGGTTAAATGATGTGCCCGAGTTTGACGAAGTCCGCGATACTACGCTTAATTTGTTCGATGATGAATTTCATCGAGGAGTAACTGCCATCGACTGTTTGAAGCAAGGCTTGCTACCTAATGAGCTAATTGCCTACTACCTCGCATTACTGGCAGAGTTCTATAACAAGACAGGAATTGACATGAAGAGAACTAGATTTAGAAGATTAGCCGATGATGAGAAGGCTTTCTATTCTCATCTTGCATTTGATTTTGAGGTAGAAACCAGCCTAGGTTGGTTGGAGCTCGTAGCTTGTAATTACCGGGCAGATTATGACCTAAAAGGTCATTCGTCGACTAGTAATCATAACTTTGAAGTTGTGGAGCCGACCAGCCAGACCAAGGTATTACCTCACATTTTCGAGCTGTCAATGGGAATCGATAGGAGCCTGTACAGTATCCTGGAACACTCCTATTATGAAGATTTTAGACACGATGATCGAGTAGTCCTAAGACTGAATCCTTACCTTGCTCCTATTATATTTGGAGTTCTTCCTCTTATGTCGAAACCCCGGATGGTCGAGAAGTCCAGGACAATTCACTCTCTTCTAAAGAGAGATTTCGATTCTGTCTACGATGAGTCAGGTTCCATTGGTAGACGTTATAGACGGCTAGAAGAAATTGGAGTTCCGTTTGCACTTACCATAGACCAGCAGACACTAATAGATGATACTGTAACTGTCAGGTATAGAGATTCAATGGAGCAGGAAAGAATTGGGATAGGGGATCTGAAAAAATTCTTCGATGGAAAGGTTGCGGTAAATCAAAAAGCTTACCAGATAAAAGAACTTTAACTAATCCACATAGCAATGTAATCTTTAACTATTTCTCTTTCCTAGAGTCCTTGTTAATTCTTGTTATCTCGTTTTCCAATAGTCTTGAATACCGCTGGTAAGATTCCAGGAGGCGTCGGCGAGTGTTTGTAAGTTGCATACAAACATTCAGGGCTTCAAGGCAAGAATCCAATGATCTTTCTGAAGCAAATCTGTTCATTGCAGATTTAAATTGGATGATGAGTTTCTTCTGTTCAGAGCTTTGATCATTGATAAGATTTGCAAGTTCTTCCACGTCAGTAGAAATATCTGGCACCCGATCCCTACCAAACTTAATCAACGGCACTTACCCCAAAGAGTAGATGCTTAGCACAACTTGAAAACAATGACAATAATTGATTGTCCATGTAAGCTATATTAATGTAGAACGAACGCCAAATGAAAATTTGGTTCCAGGTTTTGTAAACTATCCTTAAGGTGGCGCCTCTTCTGGATATCTTAGGACAATGTTTATTTACAATACCCAAACTTCAGGAATACATGGTAGTTGATAACAAAGGAAGAATTTCGTACCTTAGGGTCTTGAAGGAAGATCTATTGATTTTACGAATAACTCCAAATGATGGTCAAGTACCTGACTTCAAGGCAGGTCAGTTTCTTACTATTGGGACACACATACCTAGAGAAGGAAAAGTGATCCGTAGGGCGTATTCAATAGCGTCACCACCTGAGCAGAAAAAACATTTTGAGCTGCTCATACGCTGGGTGAGAAAACCAGTACCGGGAAGGCTTACGACTGAACTCTTCAATATAAAGGAAGGAGATGAAATCAGTTGGGTGAAGCCCACTGGTATATTCACAATCAATCAATCGAGGCCGGATGGGACACCTGATGAAAGGAGGATGGTACTAATTGGTGGAGGGACGGGGTTGGCCCCATTTATATCCTACTCACTCCATCTAAAGTCTGCTCGGAGTAAAAGGGAGATGGTGGTCCTTCATGGCGCTAGTTATGTGGACGAACTGAGCTACAGAGAACTCTTAAGCCAGCTCGAAGATGAAAGTAATGATAATGGTAGGGATAAGTGGAATTTTCGATATAGAGCTAGTATTAGCCGGCCTCAGGAATGGTTCAATAGAACATGGAGCGGGCAGAAAGGTAGGGTAGAATCATTCTTAAGACCAAAACTTTTAGGAACAGACAAGTCTCCGCTGGAGGAATTAGTAGGTGAGAAAATAACTCCAGACAATACATGTTTCTATGTGTGTGGTTGGCAGGGTACCGTTGATGGTGCACTCGATTACCTGGTACCTAAGGGTTTTGTTACCGAACGTCAGAAGAGAAAAGACGGCAGTTATGATGTTAAATTCGAGTCATACGGATAGGCAGATACCTTCACTAAAGCCTTTATATCTGGATATGTTTAGAACAACGACATGAAATTTGAGTTCGAGGAATTTAATTCTGTGGAAGACGTTTTCATGTACTTGGTATCAGTAGCCCCTTACATGAAACAGATTTTGCCAGTAAGTTCGTACAAAGGATATGTTTTCTCCATAATTCCCTTAAGTCCTATTTCAGGCGAGGTGTTAATGATGGTTTATACTAAAGGAAATTTAGATCCCGGAATGGTAGAATTTGATGTTTCAACAAAGAAATACAAGCAAGTAAGTTCTGTTGAACGAGCTGATAAGAATTATTTTATTATATTGACCCCTGCTAGGGCTACAATAGCAGATGAAGCTATATCTGCACTCGAGTCAAAAAAACCTTAAGATTTTTTGGCCGGCATTCTCCAGTCTGGTCTATAAAAATATTCTTTTCCTAGGGTGTGAGGCGAACTATTTCTACCTTGGCATGACGCAGATTGTTAGAGCTTTGGAGGTAGTGATGCAGTAACAGATTTTCTTCTCGAATACCTGGAGACAATCTCTTCTGGTGGTCTTCCGTCAAAAAGATTCTTAGATAATCCTCTCAAATACCGCATTATCGCCCATGTTCCGGCTTTTATCAGAGTCGCCATGAAAACTTTCATGAGAGGACCGTACGTCTTGTTCCTTATTATGATTGGGATAATGTCATTTATTACCCATAGGTTGTGTTGCCAGCATCTCCAAAATAGAGCAAATTGTGCTTCATTGAGATTCCCAAAATGCATAGAATTCCTCTCTGAAAAATCTTGGTATAGTAACGGCGCGACAAGTCCACGCATGTTAGTTTCTCGAAAGTCATCGATCAGATCAATGGTGTACTGAGTTTCATCTGGGGTTTCATCTGGCCACCCTATGATAAGGGTCAAAGCCGGAAACCAGTGGTTTTGGTTCAAGATCTGAACTCCCTGTCTCACTACTGCACCCCATTCGTCAGGCTGATAAGGTTTAGTTTTAACGCCAAGATGTTTCTTTACCATCCTCGGGGCGACTGTTTCGACACCTAAATTGGTAGCCAGCCATCGTCCGCTACTCTCCATTCCGTTGATGTGGGATAATCTTGTGATAAGATCGGGCGAGCTCGCTACTGCCGACAGAGTCATGTGCGTAGTGCCTATGAAGTTTGCACCAACAGATTTGAGCCCAGACCATAAGCCGATTATTGCATCAGAATTGGGAACAAAATCCTTGTTATCACAGCCATAAAGGAGCATCTCATCCGATTGAAGCCATATCGAGTCAAAACCGTATTTCAAGTTAATCTTAGCCTCTTCCTGCAACCTTTCAAGTGGAATGTCCTTTTTTGAGCGCTTGTTTACATCACAAAAATCGCACCCTCTACCACAACCTCTCATCGCCTCGATCAGTGAGTTTATTGTTGGTCCACGGATGCTCGGAATATTCTCGATTCTTCTTACAAAAGTGTGAAGTAACTCGGGTGCATCACCAGATTCTAGATCATGAAACAGATCAAGTGCTAATTCATCCGCCTCGCCTATAACCACAGTATCAATACCATGAATTTTCATTCGATCCGGTTTGGCCAACTCCCACGCACCGTTCCCTCCAACGACAACCTTGAACCCATATTTTTTCTTAAGTTGGATTATGGAGGCACACAATTTCTTAAATTTCATGGCAACGTAAGAAAGTTTTTCGGGGGACATTGTTGTAGTTACAGGGGCCATTCCTAGAGGATCCATTACATTTACCCCAATTACTTTGGTTTCAGGTCCAACACATCTTTCAAGCATTTCAGGGTGAGCTATAAATATGTCGTCAGTTTTGTACTCTTTGAGCAAAGCAGCCTCTACTCTCCTTAATCCACATTGAGCAACCTTGACTCCCCCTGTTTCCTTATCAGTTTCGACACTGGGACAGAAGAGTTTATCGAATACAAACTCAGGAACCAGCTCATATGGGCCGCATGCGATAAAGCCATAAAGAAAATTGCCTCTGTAATTGGTCATAAGACTTCTGTCTGCAGTCAGTACAACTCGTTTACCGATAACCATGATCTAAACGTTCCTCCTTATTCCATCTGAACATTGATATAAATCTATTCCGATATACCAAAATTCATATTATGTCACTGTCAGATGGCAGTGATTGTTGAAATTTCAATAGAGTCCTTTTCGATGTCCCCTTGACAATATTGATTTGAGCTGTCTATGACCAAGCATCAACAATGCATCGAGATATGACGTCCATTTATAGCCTTCATGCTCATCTGAAATTCTAACATTTCTTGTATTAGTAGTTGCAAAATAAAATATCACTTCTTTTTCCGACTTCATCCCATCACCTCTGAAGAAGGAATAGCTTATCTTTCCGATATAGGATTGAATGTCAATAGATCTGATTCCTGTTTCCTCTGTTACTTCCCTTACCAACGTCTGTAGTTCAGTCTCTCCCCTTTCCTTATGGCCCTGTGGGAAACCCCAGAAACCCCTCCTATTTCGCAATAGCAAAAACTCAGAGTTCGTCCCTCTTTCTTCATTTGGTGACCAGTATTTTATTACCGCACCTACAGATTGTTCCGGCGCCACCCTAAACCAGTACAAAGTATAAAGTGCAATATAATATCGTTAACTGCTGTCAAACGTATTAATATCGAGGATATTGTGACTCTAGATAGGGCCGGTCGTCTAGTCTGGTAGGATACGGCATTGGCATTGCCGAGGTCGTGGGTTCGAATCCCACTCGGTCCATCTAGGCCCAAAAAATGTGTTCAGATTTTCAGCCATCAATATGCAGGAGCGATGATGTGTGCGCTGGGCGCCACAAGAGATCCAAGATCGTTTAAAATCGGAATATCAATTAATCGATAAACCAATAAATATGCGGGTATCCAGTTGAGCTGTTAGTTCGATGAGGGTATTCCAGAACATTGTTCGGCTTTCTTGATGATGCGTTTTATAGCGAAAAAAAGATAGCTCTTACAGCTGATCCTAATGCTATGGTTGAGGAACTGCTGGTCTCTGATTATGGAGAACATAATATGTTGGTTTATCCTAATCGCAGATCATTTAGGCAATTATATTCAAAATATTGTAGAAGTGTACTCCTTGAAAATAGCTCAAAGAGTTCAGAAAATGAAATGATTCTGATAATATCCTACTACGACACTGTTAGTAACATAAAAAATGTGCTTAAGCGCATGGGGTTGGACCTAGATGGAGAATTGAGAAAATGGCCAATTGTAATAATGGATTCTGTAGCGGCGTATTCATGTTCTAATCTTGGCAGGATCCATGGAGATAACAATAACATTGAAAAAAGGGTTTGGGCATCTGGTCAACAATTCGAGGATTCATACGCCTCCTTTCCCATCCGTTACAAAGCGTACAGGATCTTGACTCTCATCAGGTCTTTGTCACAGAGTACACAAGATTCTGGTATGAAAGGTTTGTGTGTTATTGCTGATTTGGGGGCGTTCTACCTCCTCAACCGGATCGAAGAACTTGTAGACTATGAGTGCTCTTACTCCCCTAAATTCGATAGGCGAGTAAGAGTTAAAGCATTCTGTTGTCATCATCGACAGGAAATTAAGAAGGCCTTAACGGTCGAACAACAAGGTAGGATTTTTGGCCATCATAATCGAAATCTTGTCTTGACAAGTAACCAAACAATTCAGCCATCCCTAAGCGAAGAACCAGATTCTGCCCTTAAATAACCCAAAGATTGGAGAAATCAAATGAATGAGGATGAAAAATTATTTCAGAAAACAAATGAGAAAGACTGAGCTATTTTCGAAATGAGTGACTACAGGCACATGTTATACTTGAGTTCATTGTACTTCTTATCATGAATTCCATAGGGGGAGGTCTATCGGAAAGTACTCCTTTATGGTAATAGCCAGATGTTTTCTAATGTAAATGCCATAAATTCTGTATATTGCCCTTTGCTTTCGATCGAATCCTATATTCTTGATATGTCGAAAGGTTTCGATTCTTAGATTTTCGATCAAGCTACCAATCCCCTTTTCTCCTTCAAATATTCTATCAAGTAACACAGTTGGAAGGTTTTTAGTCTCGATTTTTGATTCAGCGTTCATAACGACTGCCCCATCAAGTTTCTTTCTAACACAAATCTTGCGATACAACACCGAGCCAGACTGTCTCTGACTGAGTACAATAACCTCGATAGCATTTCGAACCAGTAGCTGGAGAATACTTTCCAAAACACCATTTTGTATGATAACAATTAATAAGAGTGAAGGAATTTTGCGTCCTAACTCCGCCTCTGTTTTGACTAGTGCCTTATGCAATGTTGACAAATTGTCTCTTTCAGTAGCAAGCCTTTTTCTTTTCAATTCTTTTGAATAGACTAGACATAATTAAAAAAGTGTGCTTCGGAACATTCCTCAGCCGAGAATTATACGTAATGCTAGGGATAGCATGGCAGTAATTAGAGTGCCGAAGCTAATTATTTTTAGATACCTTTCTAACGTGCCAACAGAACCATTTTGAACATTGCTACTTTTGAGGACCTTGTAGGGCCTCGAAAGACTAATTTCAACGTAGCTAATGACACCAGCAACAGTCGCCACGAGTATCGATTCAAGGGTAATTGTATTAGTCTGCATCATGACCCCCGCCATGACTGGAAGGGAGCCCCATGCTATCACAAACCAAAAATCTGTGTGGAAACGACCCCCAAATTTCTCGAAATTATATGCAAACAGAAAAAAACCTTCTGCAACTGCCACGACTGAAAGCAGTGGCACAAAATAAATAATATAATAAATGCCAATTAAGTAAGCGCCCGAGAGAGACATTGCCAGAATGATCCACGATGCATGTATACTAATTTCTCCTCCCCATGGCTTCTTCCGTGAACCAATGCTATCAGCAAAGTGAGCGCCGATTCCCAAAGCAAAAAAGTAGATAAGAATTATAGCTAACACCCGATCCCAATGGATTGAATGAGAAACTAGCGAGCCTAGTAAAACAAACGATATACACATTGCAGTATATGGCAAAAATAAAATTCCTATTGCTATCCTGAACTGGATGGGACCGAACTTTGGCACGAACCATTCGTTCAGGCGGTGAGTGTCTTCCTTACTCATTCTTCTGTCTTCTTGGCAACAATCATTCTCGAGGTACCGAATGTGAAGTTCATGGAACTGATTTCGACAAAGCCATGAGTTCTTAGCGCTTCAAGTGTTTCCTCATACCATTTGGAATTCTCAATCATCTGATCAAGTTCTGAAAAAACGTGTCTCCACGAAGTTATAATTAAGCCTACTGCGCACAACAACTTGAAATGTAATTTCCAGACAATTCTAATGATCTTATTGCTAGGATATGAAAAATCATGAAATACAACAATCCCATTTGGAGTTATTACTCTACTAATTTCACTTACCAATTTGTCGATATCTACATACTTTGCCAAGTATGAAGATACTATACAGTCACAACTTCTATTTCTAAAAGGCAACATTTCTGCGTTTGCATTGACCACGGTTCGACTCTTCCTAATGTTCTTGGAAATCTTGACGTAATCAAATGAGAGATCCAAACCTAATACTTCTGATGTGCCATTGCGATTTCTGATCATTTCACTCAAGATTCCCGTACCGGAGGCGAGGTCTAGTATGGTATCTCCTTGGATCTTGGCCAGAATGTTTTTCTTCCAGTGCTTATCTCTGCCAATTGTGGCGTATCGCACGATCTGGTCGTATGTATTGGCATTTTGTTCAGTAAAAAAGTCCTTCGCACTATGTAATCCTGAATGCACTAGCTTGGCTCATAATGTATATTTCTTGCGTATAAAGCTTATAGTTACATTTCAATCATATGGTAGTAGTTGTATTTTGTGAATTGGCAAAGGCATGTTCGGCAAGGCGAATATGAAGGTCGTAAAGTAGTTATAAAAACCAACAAGCAAAGCAAGGGCCTTAGAGATTTCATCCTAGTATTTGCTTACGTGCTGACGTCTGTGCTATTACTGCATCCCAGCTCCCCACATCCTCTTGGAGCAATGCTATTGCAGAATGAGGGCATCGTTATGAGAGGAATGCTGAGGAAGTTAGAAATCCTTAGTCCCACTCTCTTGTATATTAGCCATAAAATTTTAATAGAAGAATTTATTGACGGGGGTAATCTATATTCCCTTTTTGAGAATAAAGGTGATCCATTGTTGGCAGGCAAAGCAGGTATTTTCACGGCTCGACTTCACAATGCCAAATTAGTTTTTCTAGATAATAAGGCGGAAAACTACCTTATAAACAGTCAAAGACAGCTAGTCAGAACTGATTTGAGTTTTATTATGAGGGATGATTCCGCTTTTTCTAGGAGTATGGATATTGCAAGCTTCTTGGCCAGCATTATGGACCTGGGGGGATCCCAATATCGCCTAATTCACGACACATTCATCAATGCTTATGAAAAAGAAATGGGCAAGTCGTGCCCATATCTCTACATCATCTTGAGAAACATTTTAGCCTTGGGGTTTAGCTCAAACAGAGCTAATACATTTATGAACCTGTTGAAATCTTGATTGGAAAGAATCCATATATTAGACGAAAAGTACAATAGGCAAAACAGATTCTGTCAGATAGGTGGTAATTCAGTCTTTTTGTCAAATCCTCCTGAGCCGAAGCGGCAGTAGAAACACTGATCAGACAGCATGTACGGAATCTTTTGAATGACAACAGCTCCAATCTTTAATGCAATTTTAGTCATGATTTTGTATTTCATTGGCATGGAGGGAATAACCTCTTTAAAGTAAACATCGTAATGATCAGGACAAAACTTTAATGTAACCTGAGCTTTCTGCCTCGATTGATGCCCTCCATCTCTGGAAGAGGTGTTTAGGTTTTTCGCTACATTAATTTGTTCCCTGATATATTCGTGCTTAGGACATGGACAATCTTTCCCTAGAGGATGTTTATACGCAGGAAGGTTTTTCCAGTCAAAGTCTGGGTAGTTCTTCTCAAAATCTTCCATTCCTTATTCTAATTTTTATTGAATGTTATCTGATATAAACATGTAGGGATCAAATAGTCTCGGTTGGCAAGAATTAAATAGTCAATGGGATCAGAAAAAATATATTTTTGGTGATATTACAATCGTCAAGCGACGTGATGCGCGACCAACATAGTAATAAGAGCGGTGGTTCTGCAAAGTCGGCAGCTACTACCACTGCCCAGACAAGGAATAGGGAAGAGGGTCCGTCGTCTAGGCAACCCGCATCAGATTCCAACTTCAGAACCTTGCAAGATTTCAAGAAAACCCTTCTTGAGGAGAAGAAGATCGGCGAAGAAACCATTGAAAGCCTCAATAAGAAGATAGACGATACAAAGAAACTCATAGATGATGAACGCATCCATCTGGATGATTTGAGAGCAAAATTAAAGGTGGTAAACGAACAAAAAGACGCGGAATTTGGCCAGTTTACCGAATTAAAGAATGCTCTCGTGGCTGCACGGGCACAGATGAAATCACTTGATCAAAAGGCGTCACCGTCGCGTTCAAAAAAAGATAGATATGATCTGGTAAATTTGAATAACCAACTTGATCAAATTGAGCGCGATATTCAGACAAAGAAGCTTTCGAAGGATGAGGAACGTAGACTGGTTTTGAAGTCAAAAGAAGTTGCAACCAAACTATACTCCTTGAAAGCAATTCACAAAAAAGAGGATAGGTATAGAACCATTTCGATTCAGTACGATGTCCTAAAGAACAAAATGAACAAATTATTTGATCAGAAATCTGAGCTGGGCGAAGGCATTGGAAAAATAAAGTCAGAGCTAGACGAGTTGCTAAATCTTAGGGAAAGCTTGTATGAAGACCGTCGTAAGAACATCAGGAATGTAAGAGAAGCTGATGCGAAATTAGAGATGGTTGATACTCAACTAAATGCGATTCAATTCAAGAGAACTAGGACATCTTCCGAGCAGAGAGCCAGAAGATATCCACGAGGCGAGGGAAAGGAGAGGTATGTTGCCTTTCAGGAAAAAGGTAAGCGTAGTAAGGAGAATCAAGATAGGTGGAATATTCTTAAAGAAGCCGCTCTTAAGAAAATGTCTGATGGAGAAAAATTGACATTTGAAGAGATGAGACTTATATATGGAGAGAACGGCTCAGTCGATTGAAACAAGTCTTTTGATGACCTCCGTCAGTATTGGATTCATGTCCAAATACTAATCGTTGCTATACATGATACCTTTAACTCATGAAGAAGGTCAGCTATTAGTTAGAGTCGCCCGCGATTCTGTTGAAAGACTATTTAGCGATAAGGGTCCCAAGTTGCGACATTCTGTTCAGTCTAATGTACAAGCCGGTGTATTTGTATCCATTCACAGCTTCTCGGCCGGTGGAAATACCTTGAGAGGTTGTGTTGGATTTCCTCTACCAAGAGGTGAGTTCTATTCATCATTAGAGGCAGCCGCTGTTGCGGCTGCTACGCAGGATCCGAGATTTAGACCTATCTCGGAGGAAGAGCTTGGTACGCTGACCTTTGAGGTAAGTGTCTTGAACCGTCCTGAATTGATCAATGTTGCCAACCCTGTCGACTATCTAGATGTGGTAAAGATCGGAGTTGATGGACTAATGTTAAGCTGGGGTGAATACTCATCACTGCTACTGCCTCAGGTTGCTGTAGAATTTAACTGGACTGTTGATGAATATCTCAGACATTTGTGTTATAAGGCAGGATTGACTTCGGACATGTGGATGAACCATGATGTTAAAATATACAAATTTAGTTGCGCCATATACAGCGAGTCCAAGCCCAGAGGCAGAATTTATAGAGTAGCTGATCGAACTTTTGAATAGTCGATGTGTACTCGAACATTTGAGATTGTGTCTGCAACAGTTGAAATCTGAATTTTTGCTGCCTTGGAACTGATTCAGAATTCTTGTCAAGGATTTACATCTCGCCTTATGGGGTAGGACTAGGTCATGCAAGCAGAATGTTGATGCTCGCAGAGCAGGTCAGAGAATTAGGATACGAAGTATCTTTTTCTTCGTTTGGGGAAGCAACTGATTTCTTGATACACAGCGGATTTAGGTGTGAAAAAGTTCCACCGCTCGAGCTTTCTTGGACTTCTGAAGGCGCCTTCTCGATAAAAAAAAGCATTGCAAGTCTGCCATATCAATTCTCGAATTTCTCAAGACAGTTGAACGCAGAAATCAGAAATATCGCTGCATTTAGGCCAGATCTTGTTATTTCAGATACCCGACTTTCTCCCTTGATAATTTCCAAAGCTTCTAGGATACCTTCGATAGTCATACTAAATCAAATCAGGCTATTATTGTCTCCTTCTTTGAGAAAGATACGAATTGCTCGCCTTTACGAAGAACTTAATGGGCAATTACTAGGCGCTCTCTGGTCTTTCGCGGACAAGATATTGATACCTGACCTCCCTCCCCCAATGACAATAAGTGAAAAAAACATCTGGAGTGTCAGCACTACCTCTGGTAAGGTAAAGTATGTAGGATTCACAGCTCCCAGTCCTACCATAATCTCAGAACGGTTAGAAGAGGCAAGCCAAATGCTCAACATAAGCAGCGAAAAGCCATTCATTTTTCTTCATATTAGCGGCCCCGAGCCTACTCGGCGACCTCTCACAAATCTTGTTTTGAGAGCCTTTAAGGAGCTCGAACCAGCGATACAATATGTCGTTTCGGAAGGCAGACCTGGAGGCAATGCTTCTCCACAAAGGATTTCCGATTCGGGTTGGTATTTTGAATGGTGTCCCATTAGGGATGAGCTATTTTCCCTATGCGATGCCCTAGTGATAAGGGCAGGGCATGCGTCAATTTCTCAGTCCATTCAATTTGGAAAGCCTTTCTTGTGTATTCCAATAGAAAATCATGGAGAACAGCTGGCTAATTCTGATAAGGTTTCAGAGTTAAAAATCGGCATTTCGTTGAGACAAGAAAGACTGACTCTAGACTCCATAAAAGACGCTATGATGACTTTGATAGTTGATGAGCAATATCGTAGAAATATATCACATCTCATGAGCATCGCCAGAGGGATGAATGGTGTTCAGAACATCCTAAAGGAAGTAAAACCCTACCTATAGCACTCTCAAGGAAAATTTTATTTTATTTTGTTTTATTTTATTTTATTTTAGGGTATTCTTCGGGTTCTTCTGTGCAGTTATAGTTTGACAATGATACGGTGGATGGTTCGTTCGTCAGAATTTAACCCTGCGTTAGAGAAGAATACCTGCAAGCCAACGCGGGAAAGACGTCTAAGCCAAGAGCGCTCAGAGGCATTAAAGTTCCTTGATTGCTTCCCGGATAGAAATACAGTCGGTTGCCCCTGGCATATAGTGCAGGTATTTCTCCAAATCTTCCTTGACTGAACCCTTGCCCGATTTTAGCCTCGCAAGGGCCCGATTCTTGTAGATTGGGCCAAACCTTACCGCATTTATGTCAATTGCCATAGAATACCACTCATCGGCAGCATCAAATTCCTCATTTTTTAAGTAGTAGTTTCCCAACCCTCGGTATGCTAGATAGTATCGTTTGTTCAGTTGTATGGCCTTCATATAACACTCGATAGCTGACTCAGATTTTTGATCGCTATATACTGATCCGAGGGCATACCATGCTAGAGGATTATCGCTGTCCGTATCAACGGCTCTGGTCAGCTCCACCACGGCTTTGGCAATATCCCCTTTCAATCTTAACCTTTCTGCGACAAGGCAGCTACGGTTAGAATTTTGAAACTTAAAATCCCTATTTGAGACTATTTCTGACATATCTGATGGTATCAATATGATCGAAGTCGTATCATCTTCCTCCCACTCTTGTTCAAATCTTTTCTCAGGAACAGCACCTTGTTTGTCTTGCTCCGGCACATACGTCAGAATTCTTCTCTCTTGAGGCTCGTATCCACACACTATCGTGGCATGCTGAACCAAGTCGTGGATTCCTGGAAGAATGGTTATTACTGGTATCCCTTCATCGATCGTCTTTTTGATGTCTTTCATGTTACTTTTGTACATTACCGATCGAAAGCCATTCTTTTCTGCGAGTTCAATTCCTTCAATAAGTACCGATCCTTTGACACCCTTGTATTGTTCTTTGGCCTCATCGGTAATGTAATAAGAGAGATCCTCTCCCCAGTATAATGCTAAGACGTTTAACACCAGAGGCAATTGCGGTGTGTCTAAGCTGGAGTCTACAATCGGCAAAGTTAGGCTATGTTCTTCAGGCCTAGGATACACATTGATGGATAACTTACTTAGGAAATAAAAATCATATCGTCGACTTACAGGGCCATGAAGTTGGCCAAAATGCCTCTTCCATCCGCGCCACTAACTTCTGGATGAAATTGGGTTCCAAAAATCGGTTTTTCTCTGTGTAAGAGGATCTCATTTGGGCATGTCAGGGATTCTCCAGCAGAGTCTAAACAGGGAGGGAGCTTAGAAACACAAAATTTATGACTTTTGTACACCATTAGCCTCTGCTTGCCGAACACGAGAGCATTATCCATTTTGACGGTCACCTGATCGAAGTCTTTCATTGGCTTTTCGAGTCGTCTTAGCGATCCCCCCAAGGTTAAGGCAATTATCTGACACCCGTAACATATTCCTAAAATTGGTATATTCCTAGTATAACAATACCTGACTATTGTAGAATTGGCCGCGTTAATGTATGAATTGCCAGTCTTTCGCCCTGACAAAATGACCTTATTGAACCAAGGCAAGCTCTCAAATCCAAGCTCCCCTAGCTTTATTTCTGAATATCGCTTGTAGTCGTAAGAATATCCAAGGTCACTGACAATATCCATCAGGTGAGACGTAAACGGAGAATTATTGTCAATTATTAGTACTTCAAATGATCTTTGAGACATCCTCATCTGATGCGTATGTGTATGCGTAATATGATCATTCATATAACTAATCCTTTAATCGAAAGTAACTCGATTTCTAATAGTTCCCAGCCCCTCGATTGTAATTTCGACCACATCGCCGTCCTTCAGATACCGAGGTTCCTTCATTGACATCGCAACACCAGCTGGCGTACCGGTGGAAATAATGTCGCCTGCTTCGATAGTCATGACGCTACTCAAGCTCGCAATAATCTTCTGAATGGAAAGGACCATGTTCATGCTTGAAGAGTTCTGTCTCGTTTCTCCATTAACCTTTGTGATTATTGAAAGGTTCTGTGGATCTTGTACTTCGTCCTTAGTGGTAATCCAAGGGCCACAAGGTGCAAAGGTATCCATGCTCTTGCCTCGAGTAAATTGCTTGTCTTTGAATTGGATGTCTCTAGCCGAGACATCATGAAGAATCATATATCCAAAGACAACATCCAAGGATCTGTCTTCAGGAATCTTTCTTGCTTTCTTTCCTATTATCGCAGCTATTTCAGCTTCATAATCAAGCTTAGTTACAAATGGAGGACATATTATGTCACTAAAGGGTGAATTAAGAGTTGTTCGTGGCTTTATGAATATGACCGGTTCGTCAGAGGGGGTAAGGCCGGCATCTCTTGCATGGTCATAGTAGTTAAAGGCTAGACACAGAATCTTTGGAGGATTTGGGATAGGTACAAGTAAATCCAAATCTTTTACATAATGTGAATAGGTTAGCTTATCACAATTTTCCCTGACTTCGTCCAACCAACCGTTAAACATGAATTCCTTAATCGAAACCGGTATAGGAATTCCAGTTTGTTCTTGAATCTCATTCCTGGTCACAAGTGTCTTTTCATCACTTGAGATTAACGCATATGTCTCGGTGCTATTGGAATCTCTTACTCTGGCTATCTTCATTTCATTTCAAATTACTGTTTAATCGTGCGTATATATTGCTACTCCATTGGTTTGCAATCTACAAAAGCCAAATCGGACAAACTGGATATTGCTGCCCGCCCGTACCTTTGACACATATGATTCTGCAATCCCATTATATGTGCGAAGACTATCTTTGTTAAATTCTTCGTTAATAAAGAGTTTGTCCGGGACTATAACAGTGAACGGTACCATATCATTATTGGAAACCCATTGAACTTTCGGGATATTTGTTTTTATCTCCAGCCCAGTATTGATCACCTGCAAATATTCGGTTGCCTTTCCTTGTCTCATCTCATCGATCCGAATATTATGCATTTCCATTAGTCTGATTTCCTGCCCGCTCTTCAATCGGTCAGCATCCGCTTTATCTATGTAAATACGATCCGATGTTTGCACATTCCTAGTCCCAAGTTGAGCTGAAGGATGATTTCTTAGTTCAATCTTACTCAATATTGGGTTGACAATTCTAATTTCAACTGGATGTTTAACAAAGAAGAGCCGTAGAGATATCAGGTCAAGTAACTTTCTGTTATATGATTCTAGTGACTCAAATGGAGGTTTGCTATCGGCAAGTGAGATTCCTAGAGAAAGGACAAATTTGTGGATGGCCTCCGGTAGTATACCTCTTTTTCTGAGTGCTGCTAAGGTCGGGAGCCTAGGATCATCCCAGCCAGAGACTAAGCCTCCTTGGATAAGGGGTTTTAGTTTTCTTTTAGAAACTGGCATTCCTTCAAATTCCAAACGTGAAAACTCGAGCAGTAATGGCATGCGAAGGCCCAATAATTTAAGTACCGAGAAGTATAGAGCGTTTCTTAACTCGTACTCCTTAGTTCGCATTGCATGTGTGACACCATCAAGACTATCCTCGATTGGCGCAGCAAAGTCATAGGTCGGGAACGCCCTTATCCTTCTGCCGAGCTTCGGGTGGTCAGCATCAATGATCCTAAATAATGTAGGGTCCCGCATCGCAGTATTCAAATCGGACATATCTCCTCTAAATCGTACAATTGCTTCATTCTGCTCAAATGAGCCATCGAAAAATTTCTCCAACCGCATCATGCGATCGCTGCTGTCTAGACTCCTACAGGGACAGTTTACACCTTTTGCTCTCATAGAGTGAATTTCCTCTGGTCTACAAGTGCAGACGTAAGCATCTCCATTCGTAATCATTTTTCTTCCGTATGATTGGAGAAGTTCAATATCATCTGATGTATTCTTGACGAGGTCGGGTTTGATATCCAACCATTCCAGTCCTTCCCTAATAGCGTCGTAGAATTCCAATTTTTCATTTAGTGGATTGGTATCATCGAATCTGAGGATTAGCTTACCGTCGTACATCCTTGCGTATTCTTGGTCAATAAATGCAGCTTTAGCGTGTCCGATATGAGGATAGCCGTTGGGTTCAGGAGGGAACCTTGTCACGACTCTTCCCATGCTTGCCCCTTGAAGCGGAGGTAAATTTGGCTCTTCCTTGCGTTTGGCGTCTTTATTAACATTCTCGAACACCATAAGTTTTGATGCCATTCTCTCCTGATCCGCCTGATCAAGAGAATTAACTTCATCTACAATTTTCTTGATAAGAGGGATTTGTTCCTTTATCTTAGGGCGCAGATTAGGCCTCAAACCAACCACCTTCGAGATCACAACATCATATCTTGCACTTCCACCATATTCTATCGCATTTCTTAATACTATTTTTTTGATTAATTGTTGAATTATGTCATCAGTAGACATCTTATGAGTCTAGGCCGTCCTTTCAACAATGAAATGAGCAGAGGCAATGATCTTTCTCTTTGCTATGCTATTATCATACCTAGAGATCGAGTCCGTAGCTCTTTGAATGTGTTGTCTAGCATTATCTCTCACCGCTTCCTCAATACCCAGTGAAGAAATCGTTTTCACTGCTTCCTCGATTTCGATTCTAGAAGCATTCCTGGTAGCAAAGACCCTCAAGATCTTTTCCCTACTGTTGCTATTACTAATTTGTAGCGCTAGGAGAATGGGTAAAGTTTTTTTGCCTTCTCTCAGGTCGTTTCCAACGGATTTGCCGGTCAATTTTGCATCGCCTATTACTCCTATGAGGTCGTCAATGAGTTGAAATGCTATTCCCACATTTTCTCCAAACTGGGTTAGGGCAGATGTATCTCTCTCAGTTGAAGCGGGAGCAGAAAGAACGCCCAGAGCACAGGATAACCCAAATAAAGCCGCAGTTTTCTTGGTTATCATCGAGATGTATTCTTGTTCACCTACAAACCTGTCTTCGAACGTCATTCCAAGGTCAAGGGCCTGACCTTCGCATACGTCCACGCATGCATTCGACAGCCTAGAAACCATTTCACAAATTCTACTATTGGAAATGCCTAACTTGCCACAATTTTCAACGATCATCTGATATGCCTTTGAAAATAGTACATCTCCTGCGAGGATTGCCAGTGGCAGTCCATACGATTTGTGAACGGTAGGAACACTGTGTCTCACATCGTCATTGTCCATTATGTCATCATGTACAAGGGAAAAATTGTGTATCATCTCAACTGAAGCCGCTGCTGGTAGAGCCATGATCTTTTTTCCTCCAAACATCTCACATGCCTTTACAACCATAAATGGCCTCAGTCTTTTGCCTCCGCTGCTGATATAATGAGCCGAGGCAGAGTAAAGTTCTGAAGGGTTGCCCTTTAATCTCGTCAGCATGTATTCATTCATATCCGAAGCGGTAGATTCCATTTCTTCATCGATTTGCTGGATATTCAATATTCATTCGCCTCTGATAGCAATTCGCCTGTCAAGACATACTTGGTACTTTTGAGAGTGTTCATATCTGCGGCTCCTACCAAAAACATTGTGCTCTTTAGCTCAGCTATTACAGTGTCTGCAAATTGATACAAGGCCTCTTTTGATTGAACTGCATTTACGAGAAATGGATATGCCATCGCACACATGTCAGCTCCTATTGCTAGGCACTTTGCAATTTCCAACCCATTACGGATACCTCCAGATGCTATTAAAGGCAATTTTGTCAGCGTCCTTCTCACAACTATAATACTCAAGGCAGTAGGTATTCCCCAGTCCCAGAACAGTTCGCCAAGCCGTGTTTTCAGTCTTTCGCTTGCGCTTTCCGCACGCACTTTCTCAACTCCAGCCCAACTGGTACCTCCTGCTCCGGCAACGTTTATTGCAGAAACACCGACTTCGCTCAATTTTAATGCTGCCTCTTTGGATATCCCGGCTCCGACCTCCTTTGCCATTACTGGAATCCCTATAACCTTCACTAGGTCAGATATGCATCTAAGCACTCCAGAATATCTTGGTTCCCCTTCAGGCTGTACTAACTCTTGCAGCGGATTAAGGTGAACTACTAACGCATCAGCACTGATCATGTCTATCAACTTTTTTATCTTGTCAATTGAAAGACCACTTGACAGTTGCGCGCCCCCTATATTAGCTATCAGAAAAGCGTTTGGTGCATTTTTTCTTGCTATAGTGTAACTGTCTGCAAGTTTTTCACTTACCAAACCAGCTCTTTGAGATCCCACACCCATCGGAAGTGAATAGGACTCGGCCAGCTCCGCAAGTCTGCCATTTATCAACAAGGCCTTTTCTGTACCCCCTGTCATGGAATCGATGATAAGAGGGGCAGAAAACCGGCGTCCTAGGAATGTTGCAGTTGTATCAATGTCACTTAAATTTAGTTCAGGAACAGCATCATGTACTAACTTTACATACTCAAGAAAAGTAGATGTGGTTTTTGCTTGGACGTTACGGTTAAGGGGGATATCAATACCCTCCTGCTTCCTCTTCATGATATCAACCGCTTCGTCGTCTAGTCTTACAGGGTCCACTATTTATCATCCCCCACCCTTATGTGGAACTGCTGGAATTATGGTCCCCCTTGACTCAACTCCCATCAGAATATTAAAAACACGTTCTGCATCGAGTCCATTCACTATATTAACATCGATGCCTAGTTTGGCGATTTCAAATGCCTCTGAAATTTTTCTCCCCATCCCCCCAGTAACGTCAATAGAAGAATCTACGAAACCGATTTCATTAGTGGGAAAATTCAGCACCTTTACCAACTTCTTATTTTTCATATCTTCGTAAATACCATCTACATTCACGGTGAATATTACTCTTGATGGCATGAGGTGAATAGCGATTTGAGTCATCAGAGAATCACCTGATACAATTGAAAATCTGCCTTCATTGATATGTACCACGTCGCCAAAAATGACCGGCACAATACCACGCCGAGTAAAGTCGATGAGCTCATTGAACTTGGTAACATTCATCTTCCCATCTTCGAAAAGGGATATAGGTGAAATTCCATAAGGTGCAAGCCCCGCATCTGACATTGATTTAACAACGATCTGATTTAGAGCCACCATTGATTCATGTACCACCGAAATTCCACGAGAATCATACAATTCAGGCTTCGTATGCATGTCGTATTTCACTGACCAATAGTGACCAAATGAACCTCCGCCGTGAACTATGATTAGAGAATCACCAAGTTTTGCAAGCACGTGCGAAAGCCCATCTATTGCCTTAATATTTGGGGTAAGCGGTTGATCTTTTACTGTGATCACGGAGCCACCGAGCTTTATAAGCGAGATCTGAGTCATGGCCTATTGTGCCATAATTTTCATTACTGATTTAAAGCTTTAATCGATTGTTATTCCCTTATTTGCTATGTAGATTGCCTCCAAGCACAGATTCAAACTATTTAAGGCCGTATTCAATGCTGGAATTGTTTCGGGTCTTGTTAACACAAGGATGCAACCTCCTCCCCCGGCACCAGTAATTTTTGCTCCTAGTGCTCCAAAACTGTTACAAATGCTGATTATCTTTTCAATTTCCTTATTGGATACACCAATCTCTCTAAGCAGCTTGTGATTCTCAGTCATTAGTCGACCTATTTCTTCCAAAGACCCTTTGGCGATTGCCCTTATCCCAGTTGAACAGATAGCAGATGCATTTCTTGCTAATTCGTTGAAGTATTTCGACCTATTCTCACTAAATCTTCTCACGTGTGATACTAATTCCGAAGTTTCATGACTTTTACGAGTATTTATCAAAAAAAGTGGTAGGGGTTGATTCTCTATTGAGACAGTTCCAGTAGTTCCAGTTAAGCCTGCAAAATGAATAAGACCACCATAGGTTGAGACGAAGCAATCAACGCCCGATGATTTGTTATGGATCATTTGTTCACCATTGAGCGCGTTTTCGAATACCCATTTTTTGTCATAGGAAGACATCTCTTTGTTGTTGTGTGTGTGTGTGTCGGCGGTGCCAGCAATAATCGATCTCAAAATACCAGCCAACATGACACATGATGCCGCTGAACTACCAAGGCCCACACCTACGGCCATTTCTGACTTGATATGAATTTTCAGCCCAATATCTGGTGCATACTTATTGAGAATGTTTTGGCAGAATGTGTTGAGTGGCTCAAGCAACTTTCTGTTTGCCTGCACATTTGTGTTTGTGGCGTACTTAGTATGTGCATCATTATCCATTTCAAGATTCGAATCAATCTGTACTCCCAAATTCTTGTTGAGCTCTGCTCTTCCGAAGCAACGTCTGTTAATTGCACCTACGACGGCTTCGTTATTGTAAACTACAAAATGTTCTCCAAATATAATGACTTTGCCAGGAGCCGAGGCCTCTACTTGAGTTCTATTGCTGATATCCATGCAAGAAAATTCATACAAATAATATTGATGAGTATCCTACGACGGAAGACTTGTCTCCTGTTACGTCGCCGCTTGTGGCATATCTAAGCAGCTCTCCTTGGGTAGCTCCAAGATTTTTTGCTGCAACCATTATCGTAGCAATGGCACCATATCCGCAAGCGGATACATTGTACTGTCTTAGAGTTGAATAAAATGCGCTGATATCAAGTGAAAGAATTGACTTAATAAGGTGCGAATCTTTTAGATGTGCTTCGGAATTTGATTCGTAATGAGTAAAATCAGATGATGCAATTAACATAAACTCTTCTTCCTTAGATGCCCACTCTTTTACAGTATCTGAGATAGCACATCCTACTTCAAGGGCGATATATTCATCTTGATTTGTCAAAATTATTGGAACAATTTTAAATTTCTTGGAAGTATATAATAAGAACGGAATCTGTACCTCCAAACAATGATCTCTGCTGTGAGCGAACTCATCGATATCCATTGAAGTTGCTTTAGAAGCGATCTCCTTTGCCACCTCCGGATTTACCAGAACCTCCCCTATTGGAGATTCCCATATTCCATCACTTGTTGTCGCCACGTAAGATCCAAGTCCGTAATGATTGGGACCGACAAGTATGACGTTGTTAAATTTAGATGATGAAATGCTGTAATAACCATTGGCAGCCACGCTCCCAGAGTACAGATACCCTGCGTGGGGAGAAACAATACCATAAATTTTTCTGACCTGGTCTGAAGGTGGCAGACGTCCGGGGCCAAATATTTTATTCTTAAAACACCCTTTCAACTCTCCGACAAGTTGCTCTTTATCAGAAGAATAGAAGATACCCGAAACAGAGGGCTTTCTTCTATAAGCGCTCAACTAAATTCCTCGACCAATTTTGTTTCAAAGTCCTCAATCGGGATTTTCATTTCGCTGTCTGTCTTGATAACTCCTTGCTTTTTCAGTACCTCTCTCGCAAGTAGCCAGTACACTGTCGCTAGAGCCTTACGGCCTCTATTATTGGCAGGGACAACTAGATCGACCTTCGACGTCACATTATCACTATTGCAGATAGCAATTACAGGAACCCCAGCTCTAGTGGCTTCCAACACCGCCTGTTGATCCGCCTGAGGGTCAGTTACAATGACTATTTGTGGTTCCATGTACTTGGGCAATGCCGGATTGGTAAATGTTCCAGGCATAAATCTTCCTAGGATGTATCTTGCATGTGTCAGGTCGCAGAATTTTTCAACAGGAGTTTTCCCGTACTCTCTTGCAGAGGTAACGGCAACTTTGGAAATATCTGCCCGGCTTATAAACTTGGCAGCGATATCAATGCGTGAGAGCGTCTTGCTAATATCGAGAATGTATAGACCCTCTGGGTTCGCTCTAATTATAAAGGGCAACATATACTTTGTTTTCACAGGCGTTCCAACCCTAATGCCTGTGGAAAGTATCATTTTCTCCAGGTTATCTTGCTCAGGAACATAATTTGCCTCTGAGCTTGAAGTGTCGTCAGAAGCCGATGACTCAATATTTATGGTGGAATCAGTCAAAGATCCCGTACTTTCAACAGAATTCTTATCATCAGATAAAGTGAGGTCATTGCTTTCGTTTTCGTTGGACATTTTAAGTTGAGCAAATTTCAGCCATGCCTTCTATTAAACCATACTCTCTTATTCTTACCAATTCGTTTAACTTAGCTATTCTTTCCCCACCCAAAATCCCAGTTTTTATCATCTTAGAACCAGTGGCTATGGATATGTGTGCAATATGTGGATCAGTAGATTCCCCGGATCTGTGAGATGTAATAATTCCCACTCCCTCTCTTCTACAACCATTCGCAAACTGGAGCGCATCGTACAGTGATCCAGCCTGATTTACTTTAAGTACAGCACCAGAGCATGCTTTATGCTTGGAGGCAATCATCAACCTAGATACATTAGTGACTAGTAAGTCGTCACCTGTGACTAAACATCCAGGATTTGCACTGGTAAGTAGCGACATCCCAGAAAAATCCTCCTCATTGACAGGATCTTCGATGTATACAAGTTTGTAACTTTTTACTAAATTATTAACATATTCAATCTGTTCTTCAGAATTAAGGGCCTTTCCTTTTCTGCTATAATCATATTTTTTAACCTTGTCATCCCAAAGGGATGAACTAGCAAAGTCGATGCCCATTGCTACATTTTTACCCAGATCAAATCCGGCATTGCCAATGGCTTTTTCGGTAATTTGCAATGCTTCATCATTAGTTACGTTGGGTGCCCATGCTCCTTCGTCGCCCCTGCCATATGTAAACTTAGTATCGTATCTTTCGATAATATTTCGAACTTCTTTGTGGACCTTGAAATTCATTTTCAGTGCCTCGACAATATCACCAGCCCCTATCGGAAGAACCAGCACTTCTTGTATGTCTGGTGTCCCTGGCCCAGCATGAGCTCCACCGCCTAGTACATTTCCAAGCGGAAAAGGAAATCTGTACGGGCCATTTTTATTCAACAATTTGAACAGCGGGACGTGTGCTGCGTTGGCAGCTGAATCAACTGAGGCTATGCTTAATGCATAGGCAATAGATCCCCCTAATTTTGAATAATTGGGGGAAGGGTCGACTTCCTTCATAATGCTATGTAATACTTCTGGATCATCTGCAGTAACTCCCACAAACTTTGATTTGTTTTCCTCAAAAAATTCAATGGCGCGTTCAGGGGAATTCATCGGAAATGATTGACACTCAAGCTTTCCTACACTCGCACCTGAAGGAGCAGCAGCCCTACCCAACTGCTTTCCATCGGTGATAACATCTATCTCAATGGTTTCATTTCCGCGACTGTTAAAGATTATACGTGAATTAAGATCCGTTATGGTAGCCATTGAATTATTGAGTGTTTCACTAATCTATTTCCGACTGAATTTCGGACATTCTTCGTCTTAATGCTTCGTAGTATGGGATAACTTGATCAATAGTTTCAACGGTAGAAACAAGCATCCTGCGACAGCAGTACCGATTTATTCCTAATGAATCCATAATTTTTGCAGGGTCTTCCCCGGATTTGATCCTTGATACGTATTCTGAATACTTATCCGCAACTAGAGTGCCGCATGTAAAACAACGTACGGGAACAAGCATTTATCTAGTATCCTTGTCCCGATAATAAAAACCATCTGTAATTTGTGGATGTGGTAGGATATGGGTACGTCGGGCTCTCCCTGACAATTTAATTTGAATGTTTCAAACAGTTATATTCAAATTACTCCGAACTGTCGAAATTCATTGAGCGGGAGTCGCCCAGCTTGGCCAAAGGCGTAAGACTGAGGCTCTTATCCCTCAGGGGTTCGTGGGTTCAAATCCCATCTCCCGCACTCGTCTTTAATGACTTCAATTTGCGTCAGTACGTCATTTATCAATTACGCGAAGAGTATTTCCTTAAATCCATCTTGGAATGCGGGAGCTATTCATTTTTATAATTCAAGTGAACCCGAGTCCGCTACAAGTGGGTGTTTCACATTTAAGCCAAATGAAATTCCCCTGTGGTAGCTTAAATCTGTATATCAAATTTTCTTCGTTAAAGTAACGTAGATTAGGGTTCCCTTAATATGCAAAAACTCGGGATTTCCTATCTTGAACGTATGACAATCAATTTCGACAAGATCTTAGCAGGAATATCCAAACTCTCTTATGACCTGCTCACTATGACCTAGCGGCTTTACACGTTGAAAAACCTTGATTATCCTCCCGTCCTTTCCAATTAAAAATGTGGACCTGTGAATACCTAAGTATTCTTTTCCCATGAAATTCTTTGGTCCATAGGTTCCGTATCGCGATGCAATCCTATGGTCAGTGTCTGAAATGAGTTCGTACGGAATTTTCATCCGTTCTTTGAACTTAAAGTGTGATCCCAATTCATCTGGACTTACCCCAAGAATTGTAATACCTTTGCTTTCAAATTTATCATTGTCTGTAGAGAATTCTTTTGCTTCAGTTGTGCATCCTGGTGTAAAGTCTTTTGGATAGAAGTAAAGTACGATGCATCTATTTCCTCGATAATCAGACAGTTTCATTGATTTCCCATTTGTTGTTCTGAAGGTAAAATCAGGGGCAAATTCGCCCTCCTTGGGATGGTGTGGTTCATTGGATTCCATGTCTTATGTAGCCCTGTGAATTATGGGGTTAGTATTGTAAGATTTAAAGTCTGTGCTTTGCTGGTAACGGGCTTCTAATTTATGGACTTGGTTTGCAATTAAACCAGCTTGGATCCGCTACTTACCTTTTTCCGCGACCGCACAGGAAAATTGCGAGGTACAATTAGGAAAAAAGGAAGATAATCCTCAAATTTCAAATTTCATCAACTTAATTCGCTTTTTCAAGTATCAGTATACTATTGCGATATACAATCAAATACAATAATTATTCTGCACCTATTTCCCTTCGCACAACACGCAGGATTCAGCCGAATACAAAAGTATAAAATGATATGTTGTCAGTAAGAGGAAGTATCTCTACAAGGTGTGATTCGGCTTTTTCCGTTTTGATCAAATTGTGAATAAACGGCCAACTGACGTCGACTACGCTGGATCCTTCAAAGAGGCGGGCGTCTTTTCCTAGAATGTCATCTTCAAGTGACTTACCGTCTAACAGTATCTCTAACCTGCCTGGTTTATTGTTCGTAGTTCCAACTATTGCATGGACTCTCTTTGCTAAATTGTATTTCATGATGACTGCCGAATTTTTATTTACCGTGCCTTCTAGAGCGGTTACACATTCTCTAGCCCAAATCCATTTCCCACGTAAATAGACGATGTTATCAAAGTGAAGACCGTTATCTTGGACAAAATTGACCTCATTATTCCTTACGGTCTGTTTGTTACCAAACCTATTTAACCTAGAATAACCGACGCAGATTTCAGGTGCTACTTGTGGAAAATGCATACCATAGGTCTCATAGATCTCGTCTGTAGAGCTACTCTCAGATTTCTTAACGTCAACAACTGCAGTACTATCGGTCTCTTGGATCAGATCTAGGATTGGCTCAACAAATTCTTCTACACTTCCATAACCTGCATGTTCGTAACGAAGAAATCCATTTGAATCAATTAAGATGTGCTTTGGCCAATACATATTCCCGTAGGCTTGCCAGGTCTTATTTTTAGAGTCGACTCCGACAGGGATCTCTTTAATGCCGTATCTTTCCAATGCTCTAGAAATATTTTCTATGTTAGCAGCAAATTCATATTCTGCAGAATGCGCTTGAATGACTCGAAATTCATAATCAGAAAACATTCGTTGTAGCTGCTTCAATATCGGAATCATTCTTAAACAGAAGATGCAGGTATATGTCCAACAATCAAGTAGAACTACCTTCCCTTTTAATCCTGCAAGTGAGATAGGTCCCGAATTACACCACTTGTCAATCCCAACAAACTCAGGAGAAGATGATGCTGGTATTACTATCAAATCCTAGTAAGTTGATTGATTATTGTATTTATTATTATGTAATCATAGGCTTCAAATGCATATACTGCAAGATCCTGCCAAATAATGGAGGCTCATTTCATCTTCTGACGGAATTTTCTATCGAAATCGAAACCATCTTTCACAGGGTTTCAGTGTGCCTTAGGAAGGCACTACTGAAACTAAGATATGCAAGATCATTTTCAAGGATGAAAACCATCAAATATTACGTGGAATAACTGATTAATGTTAGCAGTATAAATCATGAAATATGATGTAGCAGTCGTGGGTGGGGGACCTGCTGGTCTTTCAGCTGCCCAAGCGGCTGCAAAAGCCGGTTGCAATGTTGTACTCTTTGAAAGAGAGGACTCTATCGCCCAATATGTTCGAACAAGTGGAGTCACCTGGATATCTGATATGAGGGATCTTGGAATTCCTCGAGAATATTACAATCCAGTTAGAAATTATTGCTTTATTTCTCCTCACAATGAGGTTACTTTAACTTCAGAACGTGCCGATTGTTGTGTTTTAGATGTGAGGAGAGCGTACCAATATTTGGCAACTACTGCAGCTGCAGCAGGAGCTGAGATCCGAGTAAGAAGTAATGTAGTCAACATTCAGTTGGATCCTTTAGCTGGTAAAAGACATATTCGGATCAAATCGCTATCAGAAGAAAAAGACGTCCAATCTACAATAATCATAGATGCGAGCGGGTTTAGAGCTGAAATAGGTCGGAAGCTTGGATTTTTGAGCGCTTGGAATAGATATGGAGTTGGAGCAGAGTATGAATGCTATTGCGATGATTTGGACACCGAAACATGGTACCTCATGGTTGGAAGTATGTATTCGCCAGCTGGATATGCGTGGATTTTTCCAGTTAACAAGAATAGAATTAGAATAGGGGTGGGTGTAGGTAGGCCAGATACCTTGGAGGATCCAATAAAGAAGCTAAACCGTTTAGTTGAGACTCGGCTAAGGCCATTGGACAGAATTAAGAATATACAGACTCTAGAATTTCATTATGGATTGATACCAAATCAAGGTTTAGTCAAGAGCTTTGTTGATGATGGAATAATGTTGGTGGGGGATTCTGCCGGTTTTTCTAACCCTTTGTTACTGGAAGGCATACGATTTGCAATTAGGTTTGGTAGATTGGCTGGAGAGGTTGCCGCATCATCAATACCATTCAATGGGTCAAGAGAGCATCTCATGAAATATGAGACCACTTGCAGGCGGATTCTATCATCTAAAATCTCTTCGGCACTCAAGGTCCAATCCAGATGGCTAAAGCTATCTGACAACCAATGGGATCAGGAACTCGATATTATTTCGAACCTAAAGATGGACGAATTTATTGACTTTATCAGAGCTGATTTCAGTCGTTCAAAGATGTTAAAACTTGGTCTAAGCCACCCCAAACTTATGGTGAGATCCTTGTTCAGACTCGTCACATAAGCGGTCTGCATAATATAAGGCAAGACTTTTATAGGAAATATCACCAGCCACACTTGAATTGGCAGGTGAGACCGCAGCACAATTTTCTTCACTTATTTATATGCTCGGTTTTGGTCTTCTGGTATCTATTCCTGCTCTTGTAATTTCTCGCCTCATCTCTCCAAGACGTCGATATAATCCTGTGAAATTTCTGCCTATGGAATGCGGTCAAGTACCATCTGGTGCGGGTCGCACTCATTTTATGATGCAATACTATGCCTATATCCTGATGTTCGTGGTTTTTGATGTTATGGCAATTTTCCTTTATATCTGGGGGGTTTCTTTGTTTTCGTTGCCTAGAGATGCCACTTTGCCGATCATTGGGTTCTTGGCGATAATGTTCGCCGCAATGGGATACGCGTTATATCTGGCAGGGAGAAAAGGAATTTGGTAACAAAGATGATTTTGACAATGAATAAATACTTAGCTAGCAGAGGAGGAGTTAGGTTCCCACAATGAAAACGGACCTTGTAAATCCTACAAACTTCAATTTGATGGTCAGTAAAGTTGGAGATATCTTAGTGAGGGCTCTTGATAAACCTCTGGGATATGCCATAAATTGGGGGAGGGTTTGGTCTCTGTGGCCGGTTCATCTGGAGACAGCATGCTGCAGTGTGGAATTTGGAGCTGCCTCGGGCCCAAGATATGATGTCGAAAGATTTGGTATAATCGAGGCGTTTGGTTCACTTAGACAATGTGACTTGATCGTAGTCCAAGGTACTGTGACTAGAAAGATGGCCCCAAGATTGAGGATGGTTTATGATCAAATGCCTGAACCAAAATATGTAATAGCTATGGGTGCATGTGCAATTACAGGAGGTCTATATATAGATTCTTACAATGTACTTCCAGGCGTAGACGGGATCGTTCCTGTTGATGTCTACGTTCCTGGTTGTCCTCCACGCCCGGAGACACTTATCCAAGGTACTATGCTACTTCAGGAAAAGATCAAAAGGTCAAAGATCAAATAGTATGAGCAAGTCAGATGGTTCATCTCCAGGTAACGATAAAGGCAACCCTTCACCCGCTGTCTCCTCTAACAAGGATCTCCTCACAACTTCCATGAAGCAAGGGGAAACCGGCAGCAGCGTGGTACCAAAACCATCAAACGGCACTTCGATGAAGGTAAAGTCAGAGAAGGTTGACCTTCCGCAGTTTGAGAAGGGAATTATCGACAGCCTTGTATTAAAGTTCGGAGATTCAGTAAAGATTATTTATGTCAAACCGCTTCGAATCAAAATCGAAGTCCCATCAAATGATATTGTCGAGATTGCAAAACATATACGGGACGAAGTTGGCTTTGATCATGCAGAGTCAGTAAGCGCCACAGATTACCCCAAGACTGGTGACATTGAAGTCATCTACCATCTAGGTTCTTATACAAGGGAGAATCTTTCATCGCAGATCCTTTCTCTATCTACTCGTACCGATCGAACTAATGCTAGACTTCCTTCACTAATCGGAGTTTTTAAAAGTGTCGAATACCACGAACGGGAATCCTTTGAAATGGTTGGAGTTTATTTTGAAAACCATCCAAGAAACGATCGCTTTCTCCTACCAGAGGACTGGGCTGATATTCCACCAATGCGAAAGGAGTTTAGGATAAAGGGAAGGTAATTTACATGTCTGATCAAGAAGAAAGGATCTCTGAAACTACAAGACTGGGGTTAGAGATAGTCAAAGAGGCAGAAGAGGACAGACTAATGACGTTGAGCGTTGGACCACAGCATCCGGGCTCTGGACATTTCAGATTTACTGTAAAGGTTGATGGTGATTATATCGTGGACTGCGATCCAGATCCTGGGTATGTTCATCGTGGTGAAGAAAAGATGTGTGAGTATAGGAACTTTATTCAGAATATTCCGCATTTGGAAAGACCGGTCATCCATGATTCTAGTAACATTACGTACTCATATAGTCTTGCAGTGGAGGAGCTTGTTAAGATCGATGTTCCGAGAAGAGCACAGTTTATTAGAGCCATCGCATCTGAGCTCAACAGGCAAATCTATACGCTATACTGGCTTGCTATTTACGGAATCTTTCTTGGCCATTCTACAATGTTTATGTGGCCTACAGGAGACAGGGAATTGATTATAGATCTCATGGAAGCTTTAACTGGTGCACGTGTTACTCACGCTTATAACATTCCTGGAGGCGTTAGGAATGATATTCCTTATGGTTTCAAAGATAGATGCCTGAGACAGGTCTCATATTTCGAGAAACGATTGAAAGAATATGAAGACATTTTCTACAATAACCCGTTGCTGAGGCAGCGAACTGAAGGAGTGGCAATCCTAACAAAAGAGGACGCGATCAGATTTGGGGTCACGGGTTCTGTTCTAAGAGCATCAGGGATCCCGTACGACATCAGGAAAGCTGAGCCTTACGACGTTTATGATGAAATAGACTTCAAAGTGCAATATATGAAAACATGCGATTCATTTGCACGTGCGTACGTTCCTTTACTGGATATGAGGGAATCATGTCATATTATCAGACAACTCCTGGACAAGATGCCTGAATCAGGAGAGGTAAGAACCAAGCTTCAGCCTAACCCCAAAGGGCCACCAGGGGAAGCTTATAGACGGGTAGAATCTGGGAGAGGTGCTCTGGGCTACTATATCGTTAGTGATGGGACTCCTAGACCGTATCGAGTAAAGATATCCGTTGGGTCATTTAGGAATTTACTTGCACTTCCTCATTTACTGGTTGGTTCAAAATTGGGAGATATGCCCTCAGTATATTGGTCCTTGAATTATTGGCCTGTGGAGGCTGATCGGTGAAGAGGAATGGCTACACGAGTCGAGGACTTTAGATTCGGTCCATTTGTTGCCAGCGTGGTTTGGTTACTATTCTGGGTGCTTATCATCGTCACCGTCATTGTACTTCCTCTTATTTTCGTCATATTATTCTATGTTCCATTGCCGTTGGCAGACGGGGAGGTGCTTACTCCATATCTGTTTCTAACTAGTGTGGTTGATCCAACTAGGACTCTCCCTATTCTCAATTTTCTGCTCTATACGGAATTCTTTAGAGTCGCAGTTTTCCCAGGGTTCATGTACGCTGCACTAATTGCAGCTGCTACAATTTTCATCGAAAGAAAGTTTCTCGCCAGAATGCAATTAAGAGTAGGTCCATCTCATGCAGGACGCGAGGCTCTAGGAACCGGCTTCGAGGGTATCTTCCAGCTGGTTGCTGACGGTTTGAAGCTGGTTTCAAAAGAAATTCTGGTTCCTGCAGGAGCTGACAAGCCGATATTTTGGGCCTCGCCAATTGTCTTTGTAGCTGCCGCAGCTGCAATTGTGTGCCTCATTCCTGTGGCGCCTGGTTGGGTGGTTTCCAATATCGATGTAGGTCTAATTGTTGCCTTTGCAATATTCGGATTTTTTCCGTTAATAGAAGTACTTTTTTCGTGGGCAAGCAATAGCAAATATCCTTTCATCGGTGGTCTGAGGGCGCTACACCAGCTTATCGCCTTTGAAATTCCATTTATCCTATCAGCGCTATCTGTAGTCATTTTATCTGGATCCTTGAACCTTACCGAGATTACCTATGCGCAATCATCGTACTGGTTCATTCTCTTTCTGCCGATCAGCGCTTTTGTCTTCTTTATGTCATCCCTGGCTGAGCTGGAGAGAATTCCGTTCGACCTTCCAGAAGCGGAAAGTGAGATAGTAGCGGGCTGGCTTACAGAGACTTCAGGCATGATTTACGGCTTGATCCAGTTGGGAACCTATCTCAAGTTGTATGCTCTGTCAGCGCTTTTTGTGGTTTTATTCTTAGGTGGTTGGATGGGTCCACAGATCTTTCCTGATCAGTTAGGACCGCCTGGTGAGAAACCTCCGATTCTTCAGCTGCTTACATTGGAGGGATTTTATCATGGCCCAACTGCAAATGCAATATTCTGGTTCACCGCAAAGACCTTTCTAATGATCCATTTGATGCTACTGATTCGTGGTATTAATCCTAGAATTAGAATAGACATCTTGTTACATACAGGATGGTACAAGCTGATAGTCCTTTCGTTCATAAACATGTTTATAGCTCTAGCTTTGATTTATGGAGGAGTACTGGGGCCGGGGGGTTTGTTGACACCGAATTGAGTAGTACAGCTAGCGGATTTATCAAGAGTATTGAATCAGGATCAAAACATCTTTTGATCAAGAGGTTTACCTTTAGATATCCAGAGGAGAAATTGAAATTTGTTGGCGATGGGTATCAGTTTG